>ENA-UEPH01000235-UEPH01000235.1-human-gut-metagenome-genome-assembly--contig:-NODE-235-length-67551-cov-12.319738_pt1 | contig 67551 bp, 48 predicted proteins | sample MGYA00242891_ERZ507898 | MGnify/ENA primary metagenome ERZ507898 (study PRJEB26167, sample SAMN06115411) | human gut metagenome | host: Homo sapiens | place: China:Guizhou | collected 2014-10-15...
GGTCTATCAATGACAGCTATTTCCCGAGCATCTTCTTCACTTCGGCGGCGACTAAAAATCGTTGCCGCCGAAGGTCTATCAATGACAGCTATTTCCCGAGCATCTTCTTCACTTCGGCGGCGACTAAAAATCGTTGCCGCCGAAGGTCTATCAATGACAGCTATTTCCCGAGCATCTTCTTCACTTCGGCGGCGACTAAAAATCGTTGCCGCCGAAGGTCTATCAATGACAGCTATTTCCCGAGCATCTTCTTCACTTCGGCGGCGACTAAAAATCGTTGCCGCCGAAGGTCTATCAATGACAGCTATTTCCCGAGCATCTTCTTCACTTCGGCGGCGACTAAAAATCGTTGCCGCCGAAGGTCTGTCAATAACAGCTATTTCCCGAGCATTTTCTTCACTTCGGCGGCGACGGTAGCCCCGTTGTAGCCGAACTTCTCGTCGAGCACCGTGTAGGGCGCCGAGTAGCCGAAATGGTCCAGACCGTGAATCGTCCCCTTCTCGCCCACGAGGCCCAGCAGGTTGATCGGAAGCCCCGAGGTCATGCCGTAGCGCGCAACGCCCACGGGCAACACGCTCTCCTGGTACGATTTGGGCTGGTCGCGGAACAGCCCCTCGCTCGGAACGCTCACCACGCGGACCGGAATACCCTCCGCAGCCAGCAGTTCGGCGCCTTCGACCAGCGTCGAGACCTCCGAACCCGTGGCGACCAGCACCACGGCGGGTTTGGCGGCGTCCATCACCACATAACCGCCCTTGGCGACCTGTGCGGCCTCCTCGCGGCGGCTGTCGCCCAGCGTCGGCAGGTTCTTGATGTTCTGACGCGAGAGGACCAGCGCCACGGGGCGGTGCTCCTCGACGGCCAGTTTCCACGCCATGACGGTCTCTTCGCCGTCGGCCGGACGCAACACGACCATCGAACGCTCGCCGTGGTGGTTTTTCAGATGCTCCATCAGGCGGATCTGCGCTTCATGCTCCACGGGCTGATGCGTAGGACCGTCCTCGCCCACGCGGAACGAGTCGTGCGTCCAGACATAGATCACGTGCAGACGCATCAGCGCCGAGAGGCGCACGGCCGGCTTCATGTAGTCCGAGAAGACGAAGAACGTGCCGCAGACGGGGATCACGCCGCCGTGCAGCGCCATGCCGTTCATCACGCAGGCCATCGTCAGCTCCGAGACGCCCGCCTGGAAGAATTTACCGGAGAAATCGCCCTTCGAGAACGCCTTGGTCTTCTTCAGGAATCCGTCGGTCTTGTCCGAGTTCGACAGGTCGGCCGAAGCGACGATCATGTTGTCGATCTTCTCGGCATAGACGCCCAGCACCGCAGCCGAAGCGGCGCGCGTGGCCACCCCGGCCTTCACCTCGACGGACTTATAGTCGATCTCGGGGAGTTTGCCCGAAAGGAAATCGTCGAGCTTGCGCGCCAGGTCCTTGTGCTCGGTCCGCCACGACTTCTCGACGGCGGCCTGCTTGGCGGCCCACTCCTTCAATGCCTCGCGGCGCTCGGCGAAGACCTCGCGGCTCTCCTCGAAGATGGCGAACGGATTCTCCGGATCGCCTCCCAGATTCTTCACCGTAGCGGCGAAATCGGCTCCGGCGGCCGTCAGCGGCTGGCCGTGGGTCGAAACCTTGTGCTCGAAACTCTCCCCGGCGGGACCTTTAGCACCCTTGCCCATGACCGTACGGCCGATGATGAGCGTCGGACGCTCCGTCTCGCTCTCGGCGGCGACGAGCGCCTCGCGGATCTCGTTGATGTTGTGTCCGTCGATCGACAGCACGTTCCAACCCCATGCCTCGTATTTCATGGCCACGTTCTCGGTCATCACCTCATCGACCTTCGTCGAGAGCTGGATGTTGTTCGAGTCGTAGTACATCACGAAGTTCGACAGGCCCAGATGGCCGGCGATGCGGCCCACGCCCTGCGAAATCTCCTCCTCGACGGCGCCGTCCGAGATATAGGCATAGGTCTTGTGCGCCATCCACTCGCCGAAGCGCGCGGCCATGAAACGCTCCGCGATGGCGGCGCCCAAAGCCATGGCGTGCCCCTGCCCCAGCGGGCCCGAGGTGTTCTCCACGCCGCGCAGCACGTCCACCTCGGGGTGGCCCGGCGTCACGCTGCCCCACTGGCGCAGCGACTGCAAATCCTCGGTCGAATAATGCCCCGCCAGCGCCAGCGTCGAATAGAGCATCGGCGACATGTGGCCCGGATCGAGGAAGAAGCGGTCACGGTAGGGATAAGTCATATTGTCGGGATCGTAGCGCAGGAATTCCGCGAAGAGCACCGTGATGAAATCGGCACCGCCCATAGCGCCGCCGGGGTGGCCCGACTTCGCCTTTTCGACCATTGCTGCCGACAGGATGCGGATGTTGTCGGCTACGCGCGTCAGTTTCGAGTTCGTTGTTGACATGGATTAGTGTTTTTATTTTTTATTTCAAAATCTTCCCGGTAAAGGTAATCAAAAAGAAGCTATCCGACTTGTTTTAGCTCCAAAATATTTGCTTTTTCTATCTTTTTCTTTGCATAAGACAAAGTGACGGTGAATTTCCGGGTGTCGGTCGAAGGGATGTCGAACATCGTGTCCATCATGATCGCCTCGCAGATCGAACGCAGACCGCGGGCCCCGAGTTTGAACTCGACGGCCTTGTCAACGATGTAGTCCAGCACCTCGTCGTCGAACGAGAGCTTCACGCCGTCCAGCTCGAACAGCCGCTTGTACTGCTTGACGATGGCGTTCTTCGGCTCGGTGAGGATCGACCGCAGCGCGGCGCGCTCCAGCGGCTGCATGTAGGTCAGCACCGGGAGACGCCCCACCAGCTCGGGGATCAGCCCGAACGACTTCAAATCCTGCGGCGTGACGTACTGCATCAGGTTCGAACGGTCCACGGGATCGGCATTCAGACGCCCGTAACCCATCGCCCGGGTGTTCAGCCGCTGGGCGATCTTCTTCTCGATGCCGTCGAAGGCGCCGCCGCAGATGAAGAGAATGTTGCGCGTATCGACCTGAATGAATTTCTGCTCGGGGTGCTTGCGCCCGCCCTGCGGCGGAACGTTGACCACCGTTCCTTCGAGAATCTTCAGCAGGGCCTGCTGCACGCCTTCGCCCGACACGTCGCGCGTGATCGAGGGGTTGTCGCCCTTGCGGGCGATCTTGTCGATCTCGTCGATGAAGACGATGCCGCGCTCGGCCTGCTCGACGTTGTAGTCGGCGACCTGCAACAACCGCGAAAGGATGCTCTCGACATCTTCGCCCACATAGCCCGCTTCGGTCAGAACCGTCGCATCGACGATCGTGAAGGGCACCTTCAGCAGCTTGGCGATCGTGCGGGCCATCAGCGTCTTGCCCGTGCCCGTCGGACCCACCAGCACGATGTTCGACTTGTCGATCTCCACTTCGTCCTCCTTCGGGGCGTACAACAGCCGCTTGTAGTGGTTGTAGACCGCCACCGACATATAGCGTTTGGCGGCATCCTGCCCGATGACGTACTGATCGAGGAACTCCTTGATCTGCGCCGGTTTCAACAACTCCTCCATCTTCAGCGGAGCCGCCGTTCCCCGGCGGCGCTGTTCGGTGGCGATGTCGTTGTCAACGATGATCTTATAGCCGTTCTCGATACATTTGTTGCAGATATTGGCGCCGTCCGCGCCCTGGAACATGATCTCCACGTCCGAGCGCTTGGCGCCGCAGAACGAGCAGCAGTCGCCGCCGTTCTTATGATTGTTCTTCTGTGCCATGCGGTTTACTTTTCGCGTTTGGAGAGCACCTCGTCGATCAGGCCGTAGTCCTTGGCCTCGCGGGCCGAAAGCCAGTAGTCGCGGTCGGCGTCCTTCTCGATCTTCTTCACCGAGACGCCCGAATGGGCCGCGAGAATCTCGTACAGCTCGCGCTTGGTCTTCATGATCTCGCGCGCCGTGATTTCGATGTCCGAAGCCTGCCCCTGGGCACCGCCCAGCGGCTGATGGATCATCACCCGCGAGTGCGGCAGCGCCGAACGCTTGCCCTTGGCGCCCGCCGTGAGCAGCACGGCGCCCATCGAGGCCGCGAGGCCCGTGCAGATGGTCGCCACGTCGGAGTTCACCAGCTGCATCGTGTCGTAGATGCCCAGTCCGGCCGAAACCGATCCGCCGGGCGAGTTGATGTAGATCTGGATGTCCTTGTCGGGATCGACCGATTCGAGGAACAGCAGCTGGGCCTGGATGATGTTGGCCGCATCGTCGTAGATCGGTGCGCCGAGGAAGATGATGCGGTCCATCATCAGACGCGAGAAGACATCCATCGTAGCGATGTTCAGCTGGCGTTCCTCGATGATCGTCGGCGACACGTAGGCCGAGCTTATCGACTGGAAATCGTGCAGTTTCAGCGAGCTGATACCGCAGTGGTTCCGTGCGTATTTTTCAAATTCTGACATAGTTGTATCTATTTACTTTTCATTCATCCGTCGGAAGCGGGCAAAACCGGCTGTAAGCACTCGGCTTCCCATCGTCTTCTAAAACCCGCTTCTTAAGCGGGCGGGCAAAACCGGTTACAGCACCCTGACCGCCCATCGCCCTCTAAAACCCGCTTCTTAGGCGGGCGGGCCTCCTGCCACCCCTAAGAGTGCCTTCTTCAGGCACAAAGCACAAAGGACTTTGCAAACATCACGCCTGCAAAGTCCAAAGATACACAAAATCCCGCTAAATCTAAAGCTCCTTGGCCAATTTAGCGAAATCGTCGGCAGATACGGCTTTTTCCGTCACCTTGATCTTCGATTTGACATCCTCGACGACCTTCACTTCGTAGAGCTTCTCGTAGATCTTCTGACCCTGATCCTTGTCCGCGAGAATCTTCCCGGCATAGTCGGCCAGCATCTCGTCCGGAGCCGACGGCATGCCGTACTGCGCGAACTGCGCGGCGGCCAGCGCCTTGGCCTCGGCCAATGCCTCCTCCTTCGTCACGGAGAGGTTGTCGGCCTTGATGAAATGCTTCTGGAGGTAGTTCCAGGTGAACATTTTCAGGAACTGGTCGAAATCCTTCTCGATGTCCTCCATCGAGAACTTGCCCTCGTTGATGGTGTAGAGCCAGCGTTTGAGGAACGCCTCGGGCATCTTCAGCCCGGCTTTCTTGACGAGGTAGTCACGCAGCTGCATCGTGAAGAGGTAGTCGCTCTCGCGGCGCAGCTCGCTTTCGATCTGAGCGTCGATGAACTTGTCGAACCCGGCCTCGTCGGTCACTCCGCCCTGCGGGAAAGCCATCTTGAAGAACTCCTCGTTCAACTCCGGCTCGGCGAACTTGCGGATCTTGGTGATTTCCAGCTCGAATTCGGGGTTGATGCCCTCCAACTCGTTCTCCTTGACTTGCAGGCAGGCGGCGCGCTGGGCGGGATTCTTGTAGAGTTCGTTGAGATTGACCTTCATCTTGGCGCCGACCTTCTTGCCGACGAACGGCTTGCGCTCCTCGTCCGTCATCGAGATCAGACCCACGTAAGCGTCGGCCACGTTCATCTCGCCGTTGTCGAGCGTCACGGTCAGCGCCTCGTCCGAAGTCACCTTGTCGGCGTCCACCAGACGGCCGAAGCGGCGCAGGTAGTTCGAACGGTAGTCGTCGTGCATCTTCTTGTCCACCTTGATCTTGCTGTAAGTCAGCTTATCCTTGTCGGAGAGCTCCAGGTTGACGGCGGGAGCCTCGCCGATCTCGAACACGAATTCGAACTCCGTAGCGTTGTCGAAATCGAAATCGCCCTGCTCCTCCGAGGGGATCACGTCGCCCAGGTAGTCGATCTTCTCCTTTTCGAGATACTCGAAAGCGGCGTTCGACGCCTTGCGGTACGACTGCTCGGCCAGGACGCCCTTGCCGTACATCTTCTTGACAAGCCCCATCGGCACCATGCCCGGGCGGAAACCGGGGATATTGGCCTTGCGCTTGTACTCGCGCAGGGCCTTCTCGACCTCCTGTCCGTAATCGGCCTCGCCGACAGTCACGCGGATCAGCGAGTTATTCTCGCCGCGTTGTTCTCTTACAATGTTCATAATGAATGAATTATATTTGTTATTCTTTGTTTTTGCGCCCAGAATCGGGAGGCAAAGATACGAAATTATTCCGTTTCCGGCAAGACATTTCTCTATATATGGTGAAATTATGGTTTTTTGGAACCGTCCGGCTTTTTTTCGTACCTTTGGGGTCGTAAACGACCCTTTTATCAGTCGGGAGGTTTTGCCGAACTGCACGGCATTCAGTTTTGGACTCATCCGACTTTTTCATATCTTTGGAATCGTAAACGACCCTTTTATCAGTCGGGAGGTTTTGCCGAACCGTGCACAATTCGGTTTTGGAACCATCCGGCTTTTTTCGTACCTTTGTAAGCTATATTTGTCCCGAACGATGAAAACGATCTTCATATTCCTGCTTTCCCTGCTGCTGCTCCCGGCATGCGGCGGCTCCGCGGCGCGCTCCAAACGCCCCGCGCAGACGGCCCCGGCAGTCGCACAAGTGCAGCCCAAGACATACACCTACCGCATCGCGGCGACCTATCCCCACTCGACGACAGCCTACACGCAGGGGCTGTATTACGACGACGGCCTGCTGTGGGAGGGAACGGGACAATACGGCGAATCGCGCATACAGACCGTCGATCCCGAGACCGGCAGGACCGACGTGCTGGCACGTCTGCCCCGCTCGGAGTTCGGCGAGGGGATCGCCCGCGTGGGCGACGAACTCTTCCAGCTCACCTGGCAGTCGAACACGGCGCACGTCTATTCGCTGAAAGACGGCAAGCTGCGCAAAATCCGCGACCACCGCTATCCGGGCGAGGGCTGGGGCCTCACGACCGACGGCGAGAAGCTCTACATGTCCGACGGCACGGCCAGCATCTACACGGTGGACCCCGCGACGTTCCGCCGCGAAAAGCGCGTGACGGTGACCTTCCAAGGGGCTCCGGTCAACTACCTCAACGAACTGGAATGGATCGGGGACCGGATCTGGGCCAACGTCTACACCACCGACCAGATCGTGATCGTCGATCCCGCGACGGGCATCGTGGAGGGGGTCGCGGACCTGTCGGGACTGCTTTCCGAGGAGGAGATCGCCCCGACGACCGACGTGCTCAACGGCATCGCCTACGACGCCGCCGGAAAACGGATCTTCGTGACGGGCAAGAACTGGCCGAAACTCTTCGAAATAGAACTAATCGAGCGATAAATGGCAACGACGCTATACGAACAACTGGAAAAACGCATTCTGCTGCTCGACGGCGGCTTCGGGACGATGGTCCAGGGCTACGGATTGCAGGAGGAGGACTACCGCGGCGAACGCTTCGGCGACTGGCCCGTGCAGCTGAAAGGGTGCAACGACCTGCTCGTGCTGACGCGCCCCGACGTAGTGCGCGAAATCCACGAAAAATACCTGCAAGCGGGAGCCGACATCATCGAGACCGACTCGTTCAACGCCAACGCCGTGTCGCTGGCCGACTACCGCATGGAGGGGCTGGCCTACGAAATCTCGAAGGCCGCGGCCGAAACGGCCCGCCGTGCGGCGGATGAATTCACGGCCCGCAACCCGCAGAAACCCCGCTTCGTGGCGGGCTCGATGGGCCCCACGAACCGCACGGCCTCGATGTCGGCCGACGTGGCGAACCCCGCGGCCCGCGAAGTGACCTTCGCACAGCTGGCCGAAGCCTATTCGGACCAGGCGCGGGGACTCATGGACGGCGGCGCGGACATCCTGCTGGTGGAAACCGTCTTCGACACGCTCAACGCCAAGGCGGCCCTCTACGCCATCGACACGCTCTGCGCGAAGCTGGGGCGAAGGATTCCCGTGATGGTCTCGGGAACGCTCGCCGACGCCAGCGGCCGCACCCTCTCGGGACAGACCGTCGAGGCGTTCGCCGCCTCGGTGTCGCACGCCGAACTGCTCTCCATCGGCCTCAACTGCGCCTACGGGGCCCGGCAGCTCCTGCCCTACCTCGAACGGCTGGCGGCGGTGGCCGAAACCCGCGTCTCGGCGCACCCCAACGCCGGGCTTCCCAACGTCATGGGCGGCTACGACGAGACGCCCGAAATGTTCGCCGAAGATGTCGGGGAGTACCTGCGGCGCGGACTGGTCAACATCGTGGGCGGATGCTGCGGCACCACGCCCGCGCACATCTTCGAACTCTCGAAGATCGCCGGGCAGTACACCCCGCGACCCCTTCCCGAACCCCGCCATACGACGGTGCTGAGCGGTCTGGAGCCGCTGCGGATCGTCCCCGAAGCCAACTTCATCAACATCGGCGAACGCACGAACGTCGCCGGATCGGCCAAATTCGCCCGGCTGATCCGCGAGGGCAACTACGAAGAGGCCCTTTCGGTGGCCCGCGCGCAGGTCGATGCCGGGGCGCAGATCGTCGATGTCTGCATGGACGACGGGCTGATCGACGGTCCCGCGGCGATGCGCACGTTCCTCAACCTGATGGCCTCGGAGCCCGAGATCGCCCGCGTGCCGGTGATGATCGACTCGTCGAAATGGGAGGTGCTCGCAGCCGGACTCGAAGCGACGCAGGGCAAGTCGGTGGTCAACTCCATATCGCTCAAGGAGGGCGAGGCGGAGTTCCTGCGCCGCGCCGCGGAGATACACCGTTTCGGTGCGGCCGCCGTGGTGATGCTCTTCGACGAACGGGGGCAGGCCGACACCTGCGAACGCAAGATCGAGGTGGCGGAGAGGGCCTACAAGCTGTTGACCGACAACGGATTTCCGCCCGAAGACATCATTTTCGACCCCAACGTGCTGGCCGTGGCGACGGGCATTCCCGAACACGACGGCTACGCCAAAGCCTTTATCGACGCTACGCGCTGGATCAAGGAGAACCTGCCCCACGCGAAGGTTTCGGGCGGGGTGTCGAACCTCTCGTTCGCCTTCCGCGGCAACAATGCCGTGCGCGAGGCGATGCACTCGGCGTTCCTCTACCACGCCATCCGCGCGGGAATGGACATGGGCATCGTCAACCCGCAGCTGCTGCGCGTGTACAGCGAGATCGAACCCGAACTGCTCGCGCGGGTCGAGGACGTGATCCTCTGCCGCCGGGCCGACGCCGCCGAGCGGCTCACGGAATACGCCCAGGAGGTGCGGCAGACGGCCGAAACGGCCCCGCAGGCCCCCGACGCATGGCGCGCGGGGACGCTCGAAGAGCGCATCGGCCACGCGATGCTCAAAGGCGTGGCGGATTATATCGAGCAGGATGCGCTGGAGGGTTACGAGGCGCTGGGCACTCCGATGGCCGTGATCGACACCCTGCTGATGCCCGCGATGGAGCGTGTCGGAGCGCTGTTCGGCGAGGGCAAAATGTTCCTGCCCCAGGTCGTGAAGACCGCCCGGGTGATGAAACGCGCCGTGGCGGCCCTGACGCCCTACATCGAACAAGGGTCGGCCTCGCAGGCCCACAACGCCGGGAAAGTGCTGATCGCCACCGTGAAAGGCGACGTGCACGACATCGGCAAGAACATCGTGGCGGTCGTGATGGCCTGCAACGGCTATGAAATCCGGGACCTGGGCGTGATGGTCGAATCGGAACGCATCGTTGACGAGGCGGTGGCGTGGGGCGCGCAATGTATCTGCCTGAGCGGTCTGATCACGCCGTCACTCGACGAGATGGCCCACGTCTGCGAGGAACTCGAACGCCGCTCGCTGCGCATCCCGGTCATCATCGGCGGCGCGACGACCTCGGACCTCCACACGGCTGTCAAGATCGCCCCGGTCTATTCGGGTGCGGTGATCCACTCCGCGAACGCCAGCAGCAACAGCCAGATACTCGCGCAGCTGCTGGGACCCGACGGCGGCGCCTACATCGACAAGGTAAAAGCCGATCAGCAGGCCCTGCGCGAAGAGTACGCCCGCAAAATGCGCGAACGCGACCTGCTGCCGCTCGCCGAGGCCCGCGAGGCGGGGCGGAGCATCCGGCCGCACGATCCCGTAAAACCGCTCCACACGGGACGCATGGTCTTCCCCGACTTCGACGTGGCCGACGCCGAGCCGTTCATCGACTGGAACTTCTTCTTCCCGGCGTGGGGGCTCAAGGGGCGCTATCCCGAGATACTCGACCATCCCCAGCGGGGCGCCGAGGCCCGCAAGGTCTTCGACGATGCGCAGGCGCTGCTGACCCGCATCCGCGACGAACGGCTGCTGACGCTGCAAGGCGTCGTGGGCATCTTCCCGGCGCGCTCCGAGGGCGACGACATCCGGGTGATGGACACCCGGGGCCGCGAAAAACGCTTCCCGATGCTCCGCAACCAAACGCGCGGGCAGGAGAACCGGTCGCTGGCCGACTTCATCGCCCCGTCCGGCGACTGGATCGGCTGTTTCGCCGTGACGGCCGGCATCGGGCTGAAAGAACTCACGGAGAAATTCCGCGCCGAGGGCGACGACTACTCGGCGATCATGGCCAAACTGCTGGCCGACCGGCTGACGGAAGCCTTCGCCGAAGCCGTGCACACTTTCGTGCGGCGGCAGATGTGGGGCTACGAGACGGGCGAACCCCTCGCGCCGAAGCAGATCGTCCGCGGCGAATACCGGGGCCGCCGCATGGCGTTCGGCTACCCGGCGACGCCCGACCACTCGCTCAAACGCGAGGCTTTCGACCTGCTGGCCGCCGAGGTGACGACCGGCATGCGGCTGACCGAGAACTGGATGATCGACCCCGGCGAGGCGCTGTGCGGCCTGATGCTGTCCGACGCCGACTATTTCTCGGTCGGAACGATCGACGCACAGCAGCTGGAGGAGTATGCCGACCGCCGCGGAATGACGGCCGAAGATGTGAAAAAGATTATACCGAACAACGTATGAACGTCGTAGAGATCATCAACGAAGCGGTGGCCACCGGGCGCACGCGCTTCGCTTTCGAGCTGCTGCCGCCGCTCAAGGGGGACGGCATGCAGAAAATATTCGCCGCCGTGGAGCCGCTGATGGACTTCGACCCGGCCTATGTCAACATCACGTTCCACCGCGAGGGGATCAAGGAGACCGAGCGCGAGGACGGAAGCATCGAATGGCACGTCGTGCGGCGCCGTCCCGGAACGGTCGGCATCTCGGCGGCCATCCAGCACCGGTACGGCGTGGAGGTGGTTCCGCACCTGATCTGCGGCGGGCTGTCGAAGTACGACATCGAGGACACGCTCATCGACATGGACTTCCTCGGGCTGCACAACGTGCTGGCGCTGCGCGGCGACAAGTCGCAGAACGAAAAACGCTTCATGCCCCACCCCCAGGGCCACTCGCACGCCGTGGACCTCGTGAGGCAGATCGCGGACATGAACCGCGGAAAATTCATCGACGGCGAGGTCGAGGAGTGCCACCACTCGAAATTCTCGATCGGCGTGGCGGGCTATCCCGAGGTGCACGCCGAAGCCCGCGACATCACCTCGGACATCATCCGGCTGAAGGACAAGATCGACGCCGGGGCCGAGTACGTCGTGACGCAGATGTTCTTCGACAACCGCAAATACTTCGATTTCGTGCGCCGCTGCCGCGAGGCGGGGATCGGGGTGCCGATCATCCCCGGCATCAAGCCCATCTCGACGCTCCGCCACCTGGAGATCCTCCCCGAAACGTTCGGCGTGGAGCTGCCCGAAGAGCTGGTGCGCGAGGCGAAGGCGCATCCGGACGACGTGCGCGAGGTGGGCACCGAATGGGCCATCGCCCAAAGCCGCGAACTGATGGCCGCGGGCGTGCCCGTCCTGCACTACTACACGATGAGCCGCACGACGAACATTCAGAAAATCGTGAAAACGATTTTCTAACAGTAAAAATGAAAAATCGAGTAATGAATAATTTTTTTCGTCATTCCGAGCGAACGCATGTGAGCGTGGGAATCTGCGCAGGACCCGCGCCCATACGACTTGTCAGCCGATTGCCACGGCATCTGCGATGCCTCGCAATGACGGGGTGTTTCTTAAATTATTCATGGTTAATTATCAATTAAAAAAATGAATCCTGTCGAATTTCGGCGTCACCTGCATGCGCATCCCGAGCTCTCGTTCCGGGAGCACGGCACGGCGGCGTTCATCGAGCAGCAGCTCACGGAGCTGGGCATCGAGCACCGCCGGATCGCATCCACCGGCGTACTGGCCCGCATCGAGGGCCGCAAGACGCCCGCAGGCGACCGGCGCGCCGTCGTCCTGCGCGCCGACACCGACGCCCTGCCCATCGCCGAGCGGAACGACTGCGCATGGCGGTCGCAGAACGAGGGCGTGATGCACGCCTGCGGCCACGACATGCACGCCGCGGTGCTGTTCGGGGTCCTGAAAGAGTTCGCCGCGGAGCCCGACTTCCGGGGCACGCTCTTCGGACTGTTCCAGCCCGGCGAGGAGTGCAACCCCGGCGGAGCGTCGCTGGTGCTGGCCGAAAAGCCGTTCGACGGATACGACGTGCGGGCCGTGGTGGGCGAGCACGTCGAACCGCAGCTGGAGGTCGGGACCCTCGGGTTCCGGGCCGGGAAATACATGGCCGCAAGCGACGAACTGCGCTTCCGCATCCACGGCACGGGCGGCCACGGCGCCATGCGCAAGCAGCTCAAAGACCCCGTGGCGGCGGGCGCCGAACTGCTGACGCGCCTCATCGCGCTCAACGGCGAGGAGTGCGTGCTGTCGATCGGCCGCGTGGAGGCCGGCGGGGCGACGAACATCGTCCCCGACGAGGTCTACATGGAAGGGACGCTGCGCACGTTCGACGAACGCGAACGCGGGATCATCCACCGCCGCATCGGAATCATCGCGGCGGACATCGACAAACGCCACGGCGTGCAGACCGACGTGGAGATCGGCCGCGGCTATCCCTGCGTGGTGAACGACGAAACGCTGGTCAAAAAGGCCGTCGCGCTGGCCCGGACCGAAGGGCTCGGCGTGGAGATGCTGCCGCTGCGGACCACGGCCGAGGATTTCGGCTTCTATTGCAGACAATATCCGTCGCTGTTCTACCGGCTGGGCGTGGGCGCCGCAGCCGGACGGCCCCATACGGCGACGTTCTCACCCGACGAAGGGGCCTTGGACGTGGGCATCGGCTTCATGCGCCGCATGGCCCTGCAAATTTTGGAAAAAAGATGAAAAAACAGAACCAACGCTCCGGAAAAGGAGCCCGGAAAACGGACCGCGCATCGGTCATACTGAGCCTGCTGCGCGAATTCCCCAACAATAAATTCTCGCTGAAACACCTCGCTTCGGCGTCGGGAGGCGCCTCGAAGGAGGGCCGCCGCGAAACGCTCGAAATCCTCGACCGCCTCTTCGAAGAGGGGATCGTCGAGGAGTGCGCCCGCGAAAAATACCGCCTCACCCAGAAGCACCTGCCCCACTACGAGGGCGTGGCCGACATGACCCCCTCGGGTTCGGTCTACGTGAAGGTCGAGGGGCTGGAAGCCGACATTTTCGTCAACCAGCGCAATGCGGCCAACGCCCTGAACGGCGACCGCGTGGAGGTCGTGGCGATGCACCGCGGCCGCAACGGACAGATGGAGGGCGAGATCACCCGCATCATCGAACGCAACCGCAAGCCCTATGTGGGCGTGGCGGAGGTCGGCGCGCACCAGATCTTCGTGCGGGCCGACTCGCGCCGCATGCCGATGGACATCTACCTCTCGAAGCGCACCTGGCCCGACATCAGGAACGGCGAGAAGGTCGTGGTCCGCATCGTCGATTGGCAGCCCGGGAGCAAGAGCCCCGAAGGCGAGCTGGTCGAGCGGCTGGGCATGACCGGAAACAACGACACGGAGATGCACGCCATCCTCGCGGAATACGAACTGCCCTACCGCTTCGAACCGGAGGTCAAAGAGGCCGCCGAAGCCATCGACGCCCGGGTGACGGGCAAGGAGATCGCCGAACGGCGCGACTTCCGGCAGGTCGTGACCTTCACGGTGGACCCGGCCGACGCCAAAGACTTCGACGACGCGCTGTCGGTGCGTAAAATCAAGGACGGCGTGTGGGAGATCGGCGTGCACATCGCCGACGTGACCCACTACGTGCGGCCCCATTCGGTGATCGACGACGAAGCCGTGGAACGCGGCACGTCGGTCTATCTGGTGGACCGCACCGTGCCGATGCTCCCCGAGCGGCTCTCGAACGAACTCTGCTCGCTGCGCCCCCACGAGACGAGCCTCTGCTTCTCGGCGGTCTTCACCCTCAACGAGAATCTCGAAATCCTCGAAGAGTGGTTCGGCCGCACGGTCATCCACTCCGACCGCCGCTTCACCTACGCCGAGGCGCAGGAGATCATCGAGACGGGCCGCGGGGATTATGCCGAAGAGGTGCTGACCCTCAACCGGCTGGCGCAGGCGCTGCGGGCAGAGCGGTTCAAAAACGGCGCCATCTCGTTCGACCGCGAGGAGGTGAAATTCAAGCTCGACGAGAACGGCAAGCCCCTGGGCGTCTATTTCAAGGAGCAGAAGGAGTCGAACCAGATGATCGAGGAATTCATGCTGCTGGCCAACCGCCGCGTGGCGGAGTTCTGCGGCAAGCGCCGGACCGAAAGCGGCCGCACGACGGCGCGCACGATGGTCTACCGCGTGCACGACTCCCCGAGCGAGGAGAAGCTCGACCGCTTCCGCCAGTTCATCCTCCGCTTCGGGCATATCTTCAAGGCCACGAAGGGCCGCGCCGTGGCCAAGGAGATGAACAAGCTCTTCAAGCAGATCAAGGGCACCACCGAGGAGAACGCCGTCTCGACGATGGCCGTGCGCTCGATGGCCAAAGCCTACTACACGACCGACAACATCGGCCACTACGGACTGGCCTTCCCCTACTACACGCACTTCACCTCGCCCATCCGCCGTTACCCCGACATGATGGTCCACCGCCTGCTGGCCCGCTACCTCGCGGGCGGCAAGTCGGCCGACAAGACCGAACTGGAGGAGCTCTGCGCACGCGCCTCGGAGCGCGAGGTGGTGGCCGCCGAGGCCGAACGCGCCTCGATCAAGTACAAGATGGTCGAATTCATGAAGGAGCACATCGGCGAGGAGTTCGAAGGGCACATCTCGGGGCTCACGGAATGGGGCGTCTACGTGGAGTTGGACGAAACCCACATCGAGGGCATGTCGTTCCTGCGGGACATCGAGGGCGACTTCTTCCAGTTCGACGAGCAGCTCTACGAGATCATCGGCCGCTCGACGGGCATTCGCCTGACGCTGGGCAGCCCCGTACGCATCCGCGTGAAGCGCGCCGACCTGCAAAAGCGCCAGCTCGACTTCGAAGTGCTGCTGCCCGATGCCGCAACGCGCCGCGCCGCCGCAGCGTCCGAAGGCCGCGGCAAAGGCCCCAAGGTCCGCACGTCGTCGCGCCGCAAAGGCAAATAGGCTCGACGCTCACGACGCAAAAAAGGGAAGCCCTCGGGGCTTCCCTTTTTGCATGCGGGTATTCCTCTTTAGAAGAGGTTCACGCCGTCGAGCGTGGCGATCAGATAGGTGGCGGCCACCGTCAGAATAGCGTAAAGCTCGGGGAAAGCCGCGAGAATCAGCGTCTTACCCATCACGTCGTGACCGTTGCCGATGGCGGCGATACCGTTGGCGCAGACCTTGGCCTGATATACCGAAGCCGCGAGGTTCACCATGCCGACCAGCAGACCGGCACCGAAGATAGCGGCGCCCTGCACCAGCGTCGGAGCCGTCAGGCCGTTCTGCACCAGGAAGAAGCAGACGAAACCGTAGAGACCCTGCGAACCCGGAAGCGCCGAAAGGATCATGTAGCTACCGAAAGCCCCGCCGTTCTTCTTCATGGCCCCTACTGCGGCCTGACCCGTAATGGCAGTACCGATCGACGAAGCGACGCCTGCCAGGCCCACCATCAGCGCTACGCCGACGTAAGCCAATACCAATGCTGTTGTTTCCATAATGAGTTGAGTTTTTTAATTGTTATTTATTCGTTAGTATCATTCATTTTACGGATGGGATCGAAATTGCGCGGAGCCATTTCGAAACCGGCGTTCTTGTAGAACTCGACGAACGTCAGACGCAGCGGATGCACGAACGACGAGATGGTTGACATGAAGAGGTTGATGCCGTGGCCGATCAGCAGGATCGGAATCATCACCAGCAGCCGCACCACGATTCCCGAGCCCTCGGGCACGAAGCCCGCCGCCAGCGTGTTGAACACCAGCGCCAGCACGCCGCCCGAAAGTCCGATGGCGAACAGACGGATGTAGGAGAGCACGTCGCTGAGCAGTCCCGTGACATTATTATACAGGTCCCACAGCCCCGCGCCGAGATTGATGAGCGGATTGCGTTTCGGATCGTTCAGCAACAGCATCAGCACGGCCCCGACGCCCAGCGCCGCGTAGAAGGCCACCGATCCGGAGGTGAATCCCGGGATGGCGAGCCCCGCCATCGGCAGGCCCACGGCCAGACAGCACGAAACGAGCATGATGAACCACCCCAACTGTCCGAGCGCACGGCTCAGACCGAAATTGCGGACGGTCATCCAGATATTGAGCGACATGCCGAAAAGGATCTGCACGATGCCGATCACCAACGCGATGGAGAAGAACTGCCCCTGGAAATTGAAGAATTTCACCGAGGGGAACCACTCCTGCATGTTGATCCCGAAGAACGATCCGCAGAAGAGTCCGAAAGCGACCGTCGCCAGTCCGCACATCGTGGCGAACCACGCCGCGCGGCGCATCATGCCGGGCTTGCGGAACTTATACAGCATGAAAGCCCCCATCAGGGCCAGGATGGCGCCGTAGCCGGCATCGTTCAGGCAGATGCCGAAGAACAGCACGTAGAACGGCGCGAAGAAGGGCGTGAGGTCCATCGTGCCGTATTTCGGCCGGGCGTACATGTCGCCCACCAGCTCGAAATTGCGTGCGAACCAGCCGTTCTTCAGCTTCACGGGCGTCTCGTCCTCGGGCGTGGGGTCGCTCTTGAGGTAGACCACGTTGGGGTACTCCTCCAGCAGGGCATCGACCTTGCCGGAAGTCTCCTTCTCGGCCCAGCCCTCCATGACGACCAATGTGCCGTCGGCGGCCTCCTGTGCCGTGGCCGTCACCTGCACGCCCTGCAAACGCTCCTTCAGCGAGCAGGCGTGCTCCGCGAGCAGCTTCTCCGAAGCGGCCACGCGCGAAAATTCGGCGTCGAGGGCCCGGAGCTTCTTTTCGGCCTCGGCGATGCGGCGCTCCGCCTCGCGGACATCCATCGTCGGGGTCTTCATCTCCTGCGCGTCGAGCGTCACCTCCTCGCCGGGCTTTGCCACGACGACGAACCACACCGCGGCATCGGTGCGGCTGACCTCCGAAATCGTATAGCTTTCCGACCACTCGCCCAGCATCTTGTCGAAGGTGTTGCGCTGGGTGAAGAAATAGCGCAGGACGATGCCCTGTGCGGCGAGCTTCTTCGTGCGCTCCACGTCGAAAGCGCCCCACGGACGCAGCTCCTCGGCGGCCTTCTCCAAGCGGCCGATCTCGGCATGGAGCGCCGCAGCCTGCTGATGCGCAGCGGTGTAGTGCTCATAAGCCTCCAGGCCCGAAGCGAACGGTTCGGCATCCGCCTTGCAGCGGCCTTCGGCCCGAAGGGTATTCAGGAACTCCGCGGCCTTCGCGTGGCCCTCGATGTCGAGCAGCAGTTGGCGGTCTTCCTCGGAGGGCTCCCAGCCCGTGGTGGTGATGTCCACCAGGCCGAGTCCGCGCAGCTTCTCGATGAAATCCTCGCTCTGCGCCGCGTAGAGCACAAAGTTGTATTTCGACATTCTGGCTATCATAACATCGCGCCCTCCCCGGCGGCCTGTTGTTTGGTTTTCACGATCTTCTGGGCCGACTTGGAGAGGTTCTCCTCATCCTCCATGAAGCGTTTGATCTTGCGTATGGCGTCCTCGTACCCGGGTATCTGCACCTTTTCGTACAAGTTCACCTTCTGAGTGGTTTTGCGGCGCGCGTGGTCCAGCAGCTCCGTCTTGCGGTCGTAGACCGCAAACTCGATGCCCAGCTGCGCCATGCGCTTGAGGATATCGACTCCGTCGGCGAACCACACCGGAGAGGAGAACAGGTCGTAGGGTTTCTCCTCGAATTTCACTTCCTGCAAGACCGGAGTGCGCACACCCGCGATCTTCTGTACCGACAAGTCGATATCGACGACGCGCAAGAGGTCACAATCAAACTCTCCCCAGAGCGACACCATGTAGTCGTACTCGGCCTTCAGGGCATCGAGCCGGCGGCGGCAGTCGTTTGCGGAGTCCTTCGCCTTCTTCACCTCGGAGCGCAGGGCCGATTCCTTACTTTTGATCGTAGGAAGGGCCTTCTGGCGCATTTTCAGCTGTTTGCCGAGGTCGCCGAGCGAGGTCTTGTTATATTGGAATTTGATTGCCATCGCGCGTTACGCCTCCTTCCAGTATTTTTTGATGAGTTCCTCCTTGATGGCGACCTCCTCCTTCGAGAAGTACTTCGCAAAGAGGCTCCACGCCGTGTCGAGCATCTCGGTGATCTCGATGTTGACATCGATCGCAAGCAGTTTCTCCGAGTAGTCGAAAGCGAATTTCAGCGTGCGTTCGTCGTAATCCGAGAGGTCAAAACCGTTCTCCAGCTTGGTCTTGGCATTCGCGGCGTCGGCGTACAGACGCACGCAGGCGTTCATCACCTGCGGATGGTCCTCGCGGGTCTTCTTGCCGATGACGAGCTGTTTCAGACGCGACAGCGAACGGAACGGGTCCACGATGACCTTGCCCGTGTCGGAGTCGTTGCGCAGGAACAACTGACCCTCGGTGATGTAACCCGTATTGTCGGGGATGGCGTGCGTGATGTCACCGCCCGAAAGGGTCGTCACGGCGATGATCGTGATCGAACCGCCGTTGGGCAGCTGCACAGCCTTCTCGTAAATCTTCGCCAGGTCCGAGTAAAGCGAACCGGGCATGGAGTCCTTCGACGGAATCTGGTCCATGCGGTTCGACACGATGGCCAGCGCATCGGCGTAGAGCGTCATGTCGGTCAGCAGCACCAGCACCTTCTCGCCCTTGTCGACGGCGAAGTACTCGGCGGCGGTCAGCGCCATGTCGGGAACGAGCAGGCGCTCCACGGGCGGGTTCTCGGTCGTATTGACGAACGACACGATGCGGTCCAGCGCACCGGCGTTCTCGAAGACGGACTTGAAGTAGAGGAAGTCGTCGTTGGTGAGTCCCATGCCGCCCAGAATGATCTTGTCGGCCTTGGCGCGCAGGGCCACGTTGGCCATCACGGCGTTATAGGGCTGGTCGGGGTCGGCGAAGAAGGGAATCTTCTGCCCCGTGACGATCGTATTGTTGAGGTCGATGCCGGCGATGCCCGTGGCGATCAGCTCCGAAGGCTGGATACGCTTGAAGGGGTTCACCGTCGGGCCGCCGATCTCGCGCGGCTCGCCCTCGACGATCTCACCGCCTTCGAGCGGCTCGCCGTAGGCGTTGAAGAAGCGGCCCGCGAGGTTGTCCGACACGCGCAGTTTCGGGGGTTCGCCGTGGAAGACGACCTCCGAATCGGTGGCGATGCCCTCGGTTCCGGAGAACACCTGCAGCGTCACGTTCTCGCCCATAATCTTCACCACCTGCGCCAGCTTGCCGCCCACGGTAGCCAGTTCGTCGTTGCCGACGCCCAGCGCCCGGAGCGTCACGGTCGCCTTGGTGATGTTGTCAATCTTGGTATATATCTTCTGAAAAGCTCGTGTTGTCATGGTCTAAAGCTTATTTGATTTTTTCACTCACATACTCCTCGATCTGCTTGCGGTAGCCTTCGAACTTCTCCGACTGCCACTCCGAGTAGTTCATCTGACGGAAGAGGTTGATAAGGCCCTTGAAGAACTGCGAGCACTCCTCGAAATCGGCGAACGAGAACGACTGGTTGCAGATGCCGAGCACCATCTTGTACATCATCTGCTGGCGTTCGATCGGACAGTTGGCGTCGATGTCGTCGAAAGCGTCCTGTTGCAGGATCACGAAGTCGATCAGCTCCGACTTCCAGAAACGCTCGTGATACTCCACCGGCACGCCGTCGTCGCCCAGGATGTTGATCTGGTCGTTGGCCTCCTTGCCGCGCTGCACGATGGTCTTGCCCGCATAGACGAGGTCCACCCAGTCCTTTTCGATCTGACCGTCGAGGTACTCGCGGATCTCGGGATATTCGAGGTATTTCGAATAGGACTCCAGCGGGTCGATGGCCGGGTAGCGCTTCGAGTCGGCGCGGCCCTGCGAAAGGGCGTAGAAACAGCGCGCAGCCTTTTTCGTCGATTCGGTCACCGGCTCCTTGAGGTTACCGCCCGCGGGCGACACCGTGCCGAGGAAGGTCACCGAACCGGTACCGCCGCCGACGAGCTTCACCAGTCCGGCGCGCGAGTAGAAGTTCGAGATGATCGCCGAGAGGTCCATCGGGAAGGCGTCCTGACCCGGAAGCTCCTCCAGACGGTTCGACATCTCGCGCAGCGCCTGGGCCCAGCGCGAAGTCGAGTCGGCCATGACCAGCACCTTGAGACCCATCGAGCGGTAGTACTCGCCGATGGTCATACCCGTATAGACCGACGCCTCACGCGCAGCGACGGGCATGTTCGACGTATTGCAGATGATAATCGTGCGCTCCATGAGGTTGTGGCCCGTGCGGGGGTCGATCAGCTCGGGGAACTCCTTGAAGATCTCGACCACCTCGTTGGCACGCTCGCCGCAGGCCACCATGATGATGACATCGGCGTCGGCCTGCTTCGAAATGGCGTGCTGGAGCACCGTCTTGCCGGCGCCGAAAGGCCCCGGGATAAAGCCCGTACCGCCCTCGGCCATCGGGTTGAAGGTGTCGATGGCGCGCACGCCGGTGATCATCACCCGCGAGGGGCGCGGCTTCTCGGTGTAGCAGCGCACGGCCTGCTTCACGGGCCATTTCTGCACCATCGTCACGTCGTGGTCCCGGCCCTCGGCGTCGGTCAGCGTGGCGACCGTGTCAGTCACCTTGTATTTGCCCGCTGCGGCGACGCTCTTGACCGTATAGGTGTCGGTCATCGAGAACGGAACCATGATCTTGTGCATCACCCACTGCTCCTTGACCTCGCCCAGCCACGACGCTGCGGAAACCTTGTCGCCCGCCTTGGCCAGCGGCGTAAACTCCCACTCGGCGGAGAAGTCGATCGGATCGGTGATCGAACCGCGGGCGATGAACAGCCCGTCCATCTTTTCGAGGTCGTTCTGCAAACCGTCGTAGTTGCGCGACAAAAGGCCCGGGGCGAGCGTCACTTCGAGCATGTGCCCCTCGAACTCCACCTTGTCGCCGATTTTCAAACCGCGGGTGCTGTCAAAAACCTGGACATAGGCGGCGTCGCCTATGACCTTGATGACCTCGGCCATCATTTTGGTATCCCCCGTCCAGACATAGCAGATCTCGTTCTGGCCCACGGCTCCGTCGGCCTTGACGATCACGATGTTGGAGATGATACCGTTTACACGTCCTGTCGTTTTCATTGTATCTTTTTATTGTTTATTTCTTGTCGATCAGCTCTTTTCCGTCCAGTTCGGCCATCAGGCGGTCGAACATCTCGCGGCCGCGCGCGGCGTCGAGCAGCGTCCAGCGGGCCACGATGTTGATCCGGGCCAGGTAGGAAAGAACGGCGTTAATGTCGAAATAGTCGAACGTGGCCAGTTCCGTGGCTTCGTTCCAGCGCACGAGGTCGATCTTGTGCTCCTTCTCGACGAGGTTCGCCTCGTCGTTCACGGCCGCGATCACCGCGTCGATATAGGGCAGCTCGCCCCGCAGTCCGAAATCGGCCGCCGAGCTGCGCTGCAACTGGTCGGCGACATCGCCGCCGCCCACCACGACCTCCTCGACCGCACGCCCCGCGGCACGCGCCGTAACGGCGGCCGACACGTTGCGCAGATTCCGGTCGAAAGCCGACCATTCGCGCAGGAAACGGCTCCCGGCCTTGGCGCACGCGGCGTAGTAGGCGCCGAACAGCTCCTTTTCGAAGCGCTGCGCGGTATCGACCGTCTCGGCGTCCTCGCCCTCGGGATCGGCATAGGCCCTCACCACGCGGGCCACCGGTTCGAGCAGCCGCTTCGGGGACTTCAACTCCTCCTCCAGCTCCTCGTGCGTAAGATTGCCCAGCGGATTGTGCGCCGAGCGTCCCGCGCGCAGAGCGGCGATATTCTCGCAGTCGTAGTAGCCGTACAGCAGCCGCACCTCGCGGGCGTCGGCCGCCGTCACCCCCTCCAGAATCTCGGAGACGATGGCCCGGGCGTCGAACCCCTTGGTGTCGGCGTCGAGCGAGTACTCCTTCAGCCCGGCCACCAGACAATAATATTCGGTCGCAAACATAGCGTTACGCCTTAAACAGCAACCGGTAAACCTTGTCGCGCAGATACTCGCCCAACAGCGCCTCGATGTCGGCGTCGGCGAACGAAATGTAGTAGCCGCCCTCCTTGGCGCCCACCTTGAACCCGCTCTTCACCTCCTTCGACCAGCCGACCTCGATGCCGGCGGCCAGCAGCTCCTGGGCGCTCTTGCCGAACGCCTCGTCGAGTTTCTTGCGCTCGTCCTCGGGAAGCAGGGCCTGCAATTCGACCTTGCCCGAATCGGCGCCGTTCCAGTTCTTCGCCACGGCGACGAGCATCTCCTTGATGAACGCCGGGTCCACGACGGCCTCCTTCACGCCGCCAGCCGTGGCCTTGGCGATGATCAGCGAGGCGATCTCCTGTTTGATTTTCGACACGGCCTGTTTGCCGGCCAATGCGATCTCGGTCATGGTGTTCTTCTCGACATCCTCGGCTTTCGCCTGCGCCTTCTTCACGATCTCCTCGGCCTCGGCACGGGCCTCGGCGACGATCTTCTGCGCTTCGGCCTTGGCGTCGGCGACCAGCTTGTCGGCCTCGGCACGGCCTTTCTCCAGCCCTTCGTCGTAGAGCTTCTGGGTCAACTGTTGCAGTTTGTTTTCCATAGCGTTATATTTGTTTGATTATCGTTTTTTCTTTTAACGCACAAATATATAAAAGATTATCAAAAAAACGGGGTACTGAACAGCAATTTATCCCTTTTTGACAAAATTCAGGAAGAAATGTGCGAGCCTTGCGGAACGGAGGCCGGGCCCCGGGAGGCGGTCTTCGGCCCGGCGGGCGGCCTCATTCACCGAAAGTCTTTCTGAAAAATACGGACCGGAGCGTCCCGCTCCTGCGGTAAGGACCGAATGTGTCCGCGAACGGGAGCACGAAAACCCCGCCCGCCCCGATCAAGAGCCGGCGGGGTTTTCATACGGTCCCGCACCCGGCGCGGCCTGGCCGCGCGAAGCCGTCAGTCGAAGGACGAAACGAACGGTTTGGGACGGGTCATGGTCTCCTCGGTTATCCGCCCGAAATCGAAAATTTATCCGACGGTCCAACCGAAGAAAAAACGACGCCCCCGCTTTTCATGCCGGAATCCACAGCCTGAAAAACGGGGACATTCTCTTTCAAGGGCGATGCCGCTCAGCGCGAACGGCACCCGGCCCGGAAGCTACTGGTGCTGAGGGCGCAGGAGGTCCTGCACCACCTTGACGGGCGAGAAGGTCGTGATCGGCACATCGACGAAGACCGTGTTCCAGCGGGCCATCGCGCCGTTCCACAACCCCGGAAGCTCCTGGGCCCGCAGGTCGCGGCCGCCCGCCGATTTCGACGAGATGAAGCCCGTCGAGGGGTCGGTGTATTTGCGCAAGTCGAATTTCCGGCCCTTCGAATCGCGCACGCCGCAGACGATGTCCACGGGATTGAAATGCGTGGCCGACTGCATCAGCGGCAGGTCGTCGGGCGAAATCTGGCTCGACTCGGCGATCTGCAACGACTCGGTGCAGTCGGGATTCCCAACCCAGAAGGGCCCGCCGCCCGGCTCGCCCTCGTTGCGGACCATGCCGCAGACGCGGATCGGACGGTCCAGCACGGCGCGCAGCAACGCCGAATCGTAGTCGGCGGGGAGTTTCACGCAAAGCTGTTTTTCGATGAATTCGGCGATGGGCTCCAGCTCGGCGCCGCCCACTTCGAGCGCCTTGAGGTATTCGAAAGAGCGCTCTTCGAGGTCGAGCAGGATGCCCGCAAGCACCTTTTTATAACGGATCGTGTCGCCGCGCCGGGCGTCGGTCGTCACGTTGTCGATATTCTTGATGAAGATCAGGTCGGCGTCGATCTCGTTCAGGTTCTCGATCAGCGCCCCGTGGCCCGCGGGACGGAACAGCAGCGTGCCGTCGTCCTGCCGGAAAGGCGTGTTGTCGGGATTCACGGCGATGGTGTCGGTCGCCGGTTTCTGCACCGAGAACGAGATGTCGTAGCGGATGCCGAAGCGTTTTTCATAGAACGGCACCTTCTCGGCGAGCAGCTCCTCGAATCCGGCGACGTGCTCGGGAGAGACGGTGAAATGGATGCGCGCCACACCCTTCGCGGCGGCATAGGTCGCCCCCTCGACCAGATGCTCCTCGACAGCCTTGCGGGCCCCCTCGGGATAGGCGTGGAAGGTGACCAGCCCCTTGGGCTTGCGGCCGTAGTTCAGACCGTCGTTCACGATGGCGCTGACGACCGCCCGGTCGTCGGCCCCGGCCGGAAGCACGGCTTTCAGCTCGGGCCAGAAGGCGAATTTCTCGATATTTTCCAGCAGGGTGTCGATGCCCTTGCCGCGCTTGCCGTCGTTGACGAACCCGAACAGCTCCTTGAACATGCGCGTCGCGGCGCCCGAGGCGGGCACGAACTTCACGATGCCCAGACGCCCGGCGGCAGCCTCGTAACGGGCCGCGGCCTCGTCGGCCTGCGCCCGATCGACCACCGTCACGCCGTCGCCCGGCGAAGCGGCCCGCACGACGTTCAGAAAAGGAAATCCGCGGCGGAAATTCTCCAGCTGGGTTTCGACCTGTCCGAGGGTGAGGCCGTGGCCGGCGATCTGTTGTAAATCCTGTTGAGTAAACATAGGTTATCGGTTTTGTGGCATAAATATACGAAATATTTGCGTAACTTTGCGCATCATGATCCGAGAATTTCACCAAATCAGCCTGCGCACGCGCAACAGCTTCGGCGTCGATCAGCAGGCCGCGCGCCTCGTCGAATTCGAAACGCCCGAAGACCTGCGCACGCTCTTCGCCGCGGGGATTCCTGAAAAATGGACGGTCCTGGCCGGAGGCAACAACATCCTTTTCACCCGGGACTACGACGGCGTGCTCCTGACGCCCGTCGCCCGAGGGATCACCCTCCTGAGCGACGACGGCGACGAAGTCCGCGTGCGGGCCGATGCGGGCGTCGAGTGGGACGATCTGGTGGAATGGGCCGTCGGACGCGGACTGTGGGGCATCGAGAACCTCTCGCTGATCCCCGGCAAGGCGGGCGCGGCGCCGGTACAGAACATCGGGGCCTACGGCTGCGAGGCGAAGGACGCGATCCGCCGGGTCGAGATGTACTGCGTCGAGACGGGCGCAATGCTGACGCTCGACGCCGCGCACTGCGGATTCGGATACCGCGAGAGCGTCTTCAAACACGACCTGAAAGGGCGGGTGATCATCACCGCCGTCGAGATCGCCCTCACGCACACGCCCCGGCCCCGGCTGGGCTACGGCGACGTGGAGCGCGAGGTCGAGGCCCGCGGCGGAGCGACGCTGCGCAACATCCGCGAAGCGATCTGCGCGATCCGCCGCGCGAAGCTCCCCGACCCGGCCGTGCTGGGCAACGCGGGCAGCTTCTTCAAGAATCCGGTGGTCGGGGCGGCCGCGGCGGAACGCCTGCTCGCGGAGTATCCCGACATGCCGCACTACCCCGCTCCCGAAGGCCGCGTGAAGCTGGCCGCCGGGTGGCTGATCGACCGGGCCGGGATGAAAGGCAGCCGCAAGGGGGCCGTGGGGGTCCACGAACGGCAGGCGCTGGTGCTGGTGAACCACGGCGGCGCCACGGGCGGCGAGGTGATCGCCTTCGCACACGAGGTGCAGGAGCAGGTCCGCGAGAAATTCGGCATCGAAATAGATACGGAGGTTAACATCTTATAATAATATATGAACCTGATCGAAACGTTCCAGCGCTACATCGAAGAGAACAGCCTCGCCACGCACGACGACCGTATCCTGCTGACCGTCTCGGGCGGCGTGGACTCGATGGTGATGCTCTCGCTGTTCACCCGCTGCGGCTACCGGGTGGGCGTTGCCCACTGCAACTTCCAGCTGCGGGGCACGGAGAGCGACGAAGACGAAGTGCTGGTGGAAGAGGAGGCGAAAAAATACGGCGTGGAGTTCTACAACAAGCGCTTCGAGACCAAGGCCGAGATGGAGCGCACGGGCGAGTCGATGGAGATGGCGGCCCGGCGGCTGCGCTACGCCTGGTTCGACGCCCTGAGCCATGAGCACGGCTATACGGCCGTGGCCATCGCCCACCACGCCGACGACTCGATAGAGACCTTTTTCATCAACCTGCTGCGCGGCACCGGGCTGCGGGGGCTGACGGGCATCTCGACCCAGGTGGGGAAGATCATCCGCCCGCTGCTGTTCGCCTCGCGCCGGGAGATACTCGAATACGCCGTGCAGAACCGCATCCCCTTCCGGGAGGATTCGTCGAACCGCTCGACCAAATACCTGCGCAACAAGATCCGGCTGGGGCTCATCCCCCGCATCCGCGAGATCAACCCCAAGTTCACGAGCCTGATGAGCCGCAACCTCGCGCGGCTGACCGACGCCCAGCTGTTCATCAACCACGGCATCGAGCGCATCCGCGGCGAGGCGGTCACGTCGGAGGCGGGGATCGACACGATCCGCCTCGACCGGATCGACCCGGCGTTCCCGCAGGGGTTCGTGATCTACGAACTCCTCAGTTCGGGATACGGGTTCAAGGGCGACGTGATCGACTCGCTGTGCCACGCCCTCGAACAGGGGGCCACGGGACGGCGGTTCTACGCCCGGGAACACGTGGCCTGCATCGACCGCGGACGGATCGTCGTGGCGCCGGTCGCCCCCGACGACGCGTGTCTCACGACGGTGCCGAAAGGAGCCCTGCGCAGCTACTGCGGCAACTCGGTGCTCTACTACGAATACTGCGACATCGACACGATCAAGAATTTCGGCGTCCCGGAGCACATCGCGCAGATAGACGCCGACCGGCTGCAATTCCCGCTCACGCTCCGCCGCTGGCAGGAAGGCGACTGGTTCGTGCCCTTCGGCATGACGGGCCGCAAGAAGGTGTCGGACTTCCTCGTCGATGCCAAAGTCTCCGTGGCCGAGAAACAGCGGCAGTTCGTGCTCGTGTCGGGCGGCGAAATCGCGTGGCTCGTCGGCCGCCGCATCGACGACCGCTACCGGCTGACGCCCGAGACGGAAAACGTGCTGCGTATCACCAAAGAGATCGTTTAAGAGATGGCAAAAAGCACCGTAAAGTTCAAGGACTCCGTCGCCGAATACGAGCGGATCGCCGCCGAGATCGCGGCGCGCCGGTTTTCGGGCATCTACCTGCTGATGGGCGAGGAGAGCTATTTCATCGACGCCCTCGCGGAGCAGCTGGCGGCGACGATTCTCGACGAGGCGTCGCGGGCCTTCAACCAGATCACCGTCTACGGACGCGACTCCGAGGCGGGGCAGATCATCAACCTCTGCCGCCAGATGCCTATGATGGGGTCGTATCAGGTGGTGATCCTCAAAGAGGCCCAGCAGCTCAAAGGGCTCGACAAACTCTCGCTCTACACCCAGAAGCCCTCGCCCACGACCGTCCTCGTGATCTGCCACAAGGAGAAGAACGCCGACAAGCGTTCGGCTTTTTACAAAGGGTGTGCGGCGAACGGCACGGTGCTGGAATCGGTGCGGCCGCGCGACTACGAAATCGCGGCGTGGTTGCAGCAGTTCATCCGGAAACAGGGGCTGACGATCGACGCCAAGGCGCTGTCGATGCTGACCGACCACCTGGGGACCGACATCGCCAAAATCTCCAACGAGCTGAAAAAACTCACCGTGTCGATGCCCGAGGGGGTGAAGCGCATCACCGACGCCGACATCGAGGCCAACATCGGCATCTCGAAGGATTTCAACAATTTCGAGCTGTGCAAGGCCGTGGCCACCAAGGACATGGGCCGCGCGCTGATGATCGCCGACCACTTCGCCCGCAACCCCAAGGACAACCCGCTGCTGCTGACGGTCATGGCGCTGTTCGGACAGTTCCGCGACATCTTCGTCGTCAACTACCTGCGCTGGCTCGCGCAGCATCGGGGAAAGCCCTTTCCGCCGGACACGGAGCTGATGCGCATCCTGCGCAAAAGCAACGTCTACGTCCTCGGGGAGATCAAACAGAACGCCGCAGCGTGGAACAACCGCAAGGTGTTCAACATCCTGGGGCTGCTGCGCGAATACGACGCCAAGAGCAAGGGGCTCAACGCCGGAGGAGCTCCGGACGGCGAGCTGCTGCGCGAACTGCTGCTGAAAATCTTCCTGCTTTGACGGAGCTCTACCTATATCAGACGGTCCACCTCGCCCGGGGCCGCGCCCGCAATGCGGAGGCGCACGCCGCACGGCTCAACGCCGCATCGCGCGAGTTGTTCGGCCGGGGATATGCACCCGCACGCCTCGCGGCCCGCATCGAGGCCCTCGCCGCCGCGGAACGCTATCCGACGGGGGTGTCGGGATTCGTGCGCATCGAATTGGGGGCCGACGGCGAGGAGCGTCTCACACCCGCGGGGGTGTCGCTCTACGACGGCTACGCCCTCCGGAGCCTCCAGCCCGAGGCCGTGACGCTCCGCTACGACCTGCCGCTCACCGAGGCCCCGACCTCGGCCCGCGAAGCGGCGGCGCAGCTGGCCCGCCGTATGGCGGAGCGCGCGGGAGCCGATGTCGCCGTGCGCTGCGACCGGGAGGGAATCCTCCGCGAAGCCGACGACGCCCCGCTGTTCGCCGTCGCGGGACACACGGTGCTGGCGGCCCCCGGCACGCAAAGCGTCGAACGGGAACTGGCCGTACGGGCCGTACGGGCCGCGGGGCTGGAGCTGCGCGAGGAGCCCTTCGGATGCGGGGAGCTGCCGCGGATCGACGAACTCTTCTTCGCCGACCACCGGGGCATCACCGCCCTCGCACGCTGCGACGGGCAGCCGCTGATGTCGCTCATCGCCGAGCGCATCGCCCTCGTCATGGAGGGGCTGTTTCCGAAAAAATAGAAACCGCACCGGCCCCTTCCGCCGTACCTTTCGGGCAACCAAATCCCGAAAACCATGAAAAAATACCTTGTGCTCTACGCCGTCGCCGTGACGGCGCTGTTCGTATGCTCCCACCGCCGCTACCGCGCCGAAAACCGGCGCCTCGTCCAGAACCAGACCGCTCTCGCCGCCGAGGTCGCGCACTACCGCACGCAGGCCGGGCAGGAGGCCGCCTCGGCGCAGGTCCTGCGGCTGCGGTGCGGGGAGTTCGAAGCCCTGCGTGCGGCCGACGCCGAAGAGATCCGCCGGCTGGGGCTCAAAATCCGCCGGCTGGAGGCCGCCGCAAAGACCGTGACGGCCACCGAAGCCGAAATCCGCACGCCGCTGCGCGACACCGTCGTCGTCCGGTCCGGCGACCCGCACCCCGTGCGCGATTCGGTGCGGCTGTTCCACTGGCGCGATCCGTGGGTCACCGTCGAGGGGCGCATCGAACGCGACTCGGCCGTGTGCCGCATCCGCAGCATCGACACCCTGCGGCAGGCGGTCCACCGCATCCCCCGCCGCTTCCTCTTCATCCGCTGGGGCACGAAGGCGCTCCGGCAGGAGATCGTCTCGACGAACCCCCACACGCGGATCGTCCACGCCGAATACGTGAAAATCGAACGGTGAGGCGCAAGGACGCCGAACGAATAAAACGGAAAAACCTGCGGGTATTTCCGTTTTTTTCCTACCTTTGGGGGCGGTGCCGTAACGGCCTCTTCAGGGGAGCGGAGCGTTTTGCAGAACCGGACAGCGATTCGGTTTTGAACCCATCCGACTTTTTCGTACCTTTGGAGCCGGTGCCGTAACGGCACTTTTAACAGTCGGGGCGTTTGCAAGAACCGGACAGCGATCCGGTTTCGAACCCATTCGACTTTTTAGCACCTTTGACAATTATGGAAAGGACAGCCATATTCCCCGGGTCGTTCGACCCGTTCACACGCGGCCACGCCGCGCTGGTCGAAGAGGCGCTGAATCTCTTCGACCGCGTGGTGATCGGCATCGGCAACAACACCTCCAAACAGGGGCTGCTGACGGTCGAAAACCGCAAACGGCTCATCGACGACGTATTCCGCAACGAAGAGCGCGTGGAGGCCCGCGTCTACACCGGGCTGACGGGCGAATTCGCCGAGACGATGGGCGCCTGCGCCATCATCCGCGGCGTGAGGAACACCACCGACTTCGAATACGAACGCACGATGGAGTCCACCAACCACCGCATCTACCCCGACATCACGACCGTCATGCTCTTCACCCCCTCGCCCGTGGCCGACATCTCGTCATCGACCGTGCGCGAGGTGCTCTCGTTCGGCCGCAACGTCGAGGAGTTCATGCCCGAAGGAATAGACATCAACAAGTACCTATGAAAACCGCAGTCCGGCCCTCAGGGAGGGAGATGGCGTACCTTCCGCCCGGTCGGCACGGTAAAATTCGATACGGACAAAGGAACGAACTGAAATACGAACTAACAATATACGCTTTATGATGGAATTTTCAGCTGAAATGATCGCCGGATTTCTGGGCGGCGAAATCGTCGGCGACAAAAACGCCAGGGTGCACACCGTTTCGTCGATCGAGGAGGGCAAGGCCGGATCGCTGAGCTACCTCACCAATCCCAAATACGAACAGTTTCTCTACACCACGGGCGCGTCGATCGTGCTGGTCGATCGGGCTTTCACGCCCTCGCAGCCGGTGGCTGCGACGCTCGTCAAGGTGGACGACGCCGGGGCCTGTGTCCTGAAACTCCTCGAAATGTACAACGCCGCCAAACCCCGCCGCAAGGGAATCAGCGACCGCGCGTCGGTAGCGCCCGAAGCCGAGGTGGGCGACGAGTGCTACATCGGCGACTTCGCGGTCGTCGAGGAGGGCGTGCGCATCGGCAAGGGGTGTCAGATCTATCCGCAGGTCTACCTCGGACACGGCGTCACCGTCGGCGACAACACCGTACTCTACCCCGGGGTGAAGATCTACGAAGGGTGCGCCGTGGGCGCGAACTGCATCCTGCACGCCGGCGTGGTGATCGGCGCCGACGGTTTCGGATTCATGCCCAATGCGCAGGGAGGCTTCGACAAGATTCCCCAGCTGGGCAACGTCATCATCGAGGACGACGTGGAGATCGGCGCCAACACCTGCATCGACCGCGCCAAGACCGACTCGACCGTCATCCGCCGCGGCGTGAAGCTCGACAACCTGATCCAGATCGGCCACAACGTGCAGATCGGCGAGAACACCGTGTCGTCGGCCCAGACCGGCATTGCGGGGACTTCGAAAGTCGGCCGCAACTGCATCCTCGCGGGACAGGTGGGCATCGCCGACCACGTCGTGATCGGCGACCGCGTGAAGATCGGCTCGAAGAGCGGACTCGACAAGGACGTTCCCGACGACGAAATCCGCTTCGGATACCCCGCCCTCCCGGGCATGCAGTACCACCGTTCGGCAGCCGTATTCAAACGCCTGCCCGAACTGGAAAAGCAGGTCCGTGCGCTGGAAAAACGACTCGCAGAACTCACCAAAAACCAATAAGTCATGAAAAAGATCCTGATCCTCGCAGCGGCGGCCGCCGTGCTGTGCAGCTGCGGAAACAAAAACAAATACACCGTCGAGGGGACCGTCGCCGGCGCCAACGACAAGGTATACCTGCTCGACGAAGAGGATACCGTCCTCGACTCGGCGGTCGTCAAAAACGGCAAATTCCGCCTCTCGGGCATCGCCGAAGCTCCGGCCGTGGCGATCCTGCGCGACGCCCGCGACCAGGGTGCGACGTTCGCCGCGATGCTGATCCTCGAACCGGGACGGATCACCGTGAGCGACGATGCGGACAACGCCTACCGCAAGAAGGTGACGGGCACGCCGGCCAATGACGCCAGCGACGCCTATGCCGCGGCCAGCCACGCGCTGGTCAACGAGTTCCGCGACGAGGCGACCGGCGAAGAACGCCGCGCCGCGATCGAAAAGGAGTACGACCAGCTGACCCGCACGACGATGGAGCAGAACCGCACGAATCTCTTCGGCGCACTGCTGCTGGCTCAGCAGCTGGGATACGAGCTTTCGGGACAGGAGCTGCTGGACGAAATCGCCCTCTTCCCCGAGGAGCTGCAACGGAACAGCGTGCTCGAATCGCTCAAAGAGAGCGCCGAGCAGAAGATCAGAACCGATGTGGGACAGCCCTACACCGACGTAGCACAACCCGATGCCGAGGGGCAGGAGGTGTCGCTCAAATCGGTCGTCGAAAACCCGGCGAACAAATACGTCCTGCTCGACTTCTGGGCTTCGTGGTGCGGGCCCTGCATGGGCGAGGTTCCCCACCTGAAAAAGGCTTACGGCGAGTTCCACAAGAAGGGATTCGAAATCTACGGCGTATCGTTCGACAAGGACCGTGAGAAATGGCTCGAAGCCATCGACCGCAACGGCATGAACTGGGTGCACGTCAGCGAGGTGAACGGATTCGACAACCAGGCCGCCCGGGATTACGCCGTGCAGGGGATTCCGTCGAACTTCCTGATCGCCGCCGACGGCACGATCGTCGCCAGAAACCTCCGCGGCGAAGCGCTTTACGAGAAGATCGCCGAACTGCTGGCCCGATAGAAAACCGACAGTCACACCCCCTCCGTTCCGTTTCGGCGGAAAGGAGGGGTTTTCGCAGCACAGGATTTCCACACTTGAAACCTTCGGAAAAATACAGGATCATGGGCATCGACCCCGGCACGAACTACATGGGTTACGGCGTGCTGGAGGTCGAAGGACGCACGGTGCGCTCCGTCGTGCTGGGCGACATCGACCTGCACAAGCTCCCGGACCCCTACGCCAAACTGCGCTATATCTTCGAGCGGGTCGGGGCGCTGATCGACGAATACGCCCCGCACGAAGTGGCGCTGGAGTCGCCGTTCTTCGGCGAGAACGTGCAGTCGATGCTTAAACTGGGACGTGCTCAGGGGGTGGCGATGGCGGCTGCGCTGAGCCGCGGGATCGACGTATTCGAATACGCTCCGATGCGCATCAAACAGTCGATCACCGGCCGCGGATCGGCCGCCAAGGAGCAGGTCGCCTCGATCGTCTGCCGCACGCTCACCATCGACCGGCCCCCCAGGCGTCTCGACGCCACGGACGGCATGGCCGTCGCGCTGTGCCACTATTTCACCACGGCCAGTCCGATCCAAGCCGCATTGGGCAGCGAACGGGTGAAAGGTCTCGGCGGCGGCAAGAAAGCCGCCTCGAAAAAGGGTTCGCAAAGCTGGGAACAGTTTCTGAAAAAGAACCCCAGCCGGGAGATCAAATAAAACCGTCCCCGAAGCGAACTTCCGCACTATTTCTCCCCTACGCCCTGCCGTGCAGCTGCGGCGGCCCCCTTTCAGACAAGGCGGACACGCTCCGACGAGCAGCCGCTTTCGAAAGCGGCTGCGAGAAAAGCCCGGGCAGGATCTTTTTCAAACGGCTGATAATCCGAACAATGGCTTTCGGAGTGGTTTTCGGAATCCGGTCGAATTATTTTTTTCGGTAAAATTTCCGCACGATTATTTGCGTGTTTCGGATTTTTGCCCTACATTTGCAATCGCAATTCGGCACCGTAGCTTAATTGAATAGAGCATCTGACTACGGATCAGAAGGTTACAGGTTTGAGTCCTGTCGGTGTCACAAGCAAGAGGCCATACAGAGGCCGCGATCAGGCAGTTACAGCGATGTAACTGCTTTTTTTATCGCAAAAGGGTAAAAAACATGCCTCCGTCAAGGCCCGGAGATTTTCACCCCCGAATTTTTCCGTTTCACCGGCAGAACACAGGCAATCCGCACCGGAAGCCGTAACTTTGGATTTCAACAGGCTGTTTTGCCGGAACCGATCGCGGACAAAACAGCATTTTATCGTATCTTTGCATACGACTCTCAACGCAAACCTTACTCTCTGATATGAACAAAAAGAAAAAATGGATCATTACGGCCGTTATTCTCGTGGTATTCTGCCTGGCTCTGGGCCTCTATAACCTCATGAACGGCAAAGGAGCCGCCGAGCCCGATGCCGATGCCGCGGTCGTCCCGCGCCGGGCGAGCATCCTGAACGTCAACGGGCTCGTCATACGCCCCCAGCAGCTGACCGACGGGATCACCACCGTAGGCAACCTGCTGCCCGACGAAGAGGTGGACCTCTCGTTCGAGACCTCGGGCAAGATCGTGGCGATCAATTTCAGGGAGGGCACCGCCGTCAAAAAAGGCGACCTGCTGGCCAAGGTGAACGACCAGCCGCTGCTGGCACAGTTGCGCCGCTACGAGGCGCAGCTCAAACTGGCCGAGGACCGCGTATACCGCCAGAGCGCCCTCCTGGAGAAGGACGCCGTCAGTCAGGAAGCCTACGAACAGGCCCGCACGGAGCTGGCGACGCTCAACGCCGACATCGACATCGTGAAGTCGAACATCGCGCTCACGGAACTCCGCGCGCCGTTCGACGGCGTGATCGGCCTGCGGAACGTCAGCGAGGGCGCCTACGCCTCGCCGAACGTCGTGGTGGCCAAACTGGCCAAGATACAGCCGCTGAAAATCGACCTTTTCGTCCCGGAACGCTACGCCAATCAGATCAAACCCGGCACGAAGCTCTCGTTCACGGTCGATGGACAGCAGGCGACTTTCCAGGGCGCGGTCTACGCCACCGAATCGAAAATCGACCTGGCGACGCACACTTTCGCCGTGCGCGCCCACTACTCCAATGCGCAGGGACGGTTGCTGCCGGGCCGCTTCGTCACGGTGCAGATCCGCCTGCACGACATTCCCGACGCCATCGCCGTGCCGACCGAAGCCATCGTTCCCGAGATGGGCGTGGACAAGGTCTACCTCTGCAAAGGGGGCCGGGCGCACGCCGTGGAGGTGACGACCGGCCTGCGGACCGACGCCGAAATACAGATACTCGAAGGACTCAGCGTCGGCGACACGCTCATCACCTCCGGAACCCTCCAGCTGCGCGAAGGTCTGCCCGTCAAACTCGACACCGTCGAATAAACCGTCCGCCGCATGAACATCTCCGAACTGAGCATCCGGCGGCCCGTTCTGGCCTCGGTGCTGACGATCATCATCCTGCTATTCGGCTTCATCGGGTACAGTTACCTCGGCGTCAGGGAGTATCCCAGCGTCGATAACCCGATCATCTCCGTCCAGTGCTCCTACCCGGGCGCCAACGCCGACGTGATCGAGAACCAGATCACCGAACCGCTCGAACAGAACATCAACGGCATTCCGGGCATCCGCTCGCTGTCGAGCGTCAGCAGCCAGGGACAGAGCCGCATCACCGTGGAGTTCGAGCTCTCGGTGGACCTCGAAACCGCCGCCAACGACGTGCGCGACAAGGTGTCGCGCGCCCAGCGCTACCTGCCCCGCGACTGCGATCCCCCGACGGTGACCAAGGCCGACGCCGACGCCTCGCCGATCCTGATGGTCACCATCCAGAGCGACAAGCGGTCGCTGCTGGAACTGAGCGAGATCGCCGACCTCACGGTCAAAGAGCAGCTGCAAACCATCAGCGACGTGAGCGGCGTGCAGATATGGGGCGAAAAGCGCTATTCGATGCGGCTGTGGCTCGATCCCGCCAAAATGGCCGGCTACGGCGTCACCCCCACGGACATCAAGAACGCCCTCGACCGCGAGAACGTCGAACTGCCCTCGGGCAGCATCGAGGGCAACACCACCGAGCTGACCATCCGCACGATGGGCCTGATGCACACCACGCAGGAGTTCAACGAACTGGTCGTGCGCGAGGACGCCGACCGCATCATCCGTCTGAGCGACGTGGGACGCGCCGAGCTGGGCCCGCAGGACACGCGCAGCTACATGAAGATGAACGGCATCCCGATGGTCGGCGTAGTGGTGATCCCCCAGCCGGGCGCCAACCACATCGAGATCGCCGACGCCGTCTACAAGCGCATGGAGACGATGAAAAAGGACCTCCCGGACGACGTGGTGACCTCCTACGGATTCGACAACACGCGCTTCATCCGCGCCTCGATCGACGAGGTGAAACAGACCGTCTACGAAGCCTTCGTGCTGGTGATCATCATCATCTTCCTCTTCCTGCGCAACTGGCGCGTGACGCTGATCCCCTGCATCGTCATCCCCGTGTCGCTGATCGGCACCTTCTTCATCATGTACGTCGCGGGATTCTCGATCAACGTGCTGTCGATGCTCGCCGTGGTGCTCTCGGTGGGGCTGGTCGTAGACGACGCCATCGTGATGACCGAGAACATCTACATCCGCATCGAGCGCGGCATGACGCCCCGCGACGCCGGCATCGAGGGCGCCAAGGAGATCTTCTTCGCCGTGATCTCCACCTCGATCACGCTGATCGCCGTCTTCTTCCCGATCGTCTTCATGGAGGGTATGACCGGGCGTCTGTTCCGCGAATTCAGTCTGGTGATCTCGGGCGCCGTGGTCATCTCGACCTTCGCGGCGCTGACCATCACCCCGATGCTGGCGACGAAGCTGCTCGTCCGTCAGGAGAAGAAAAGCTGGTTATACAGCAGGACCGAACCCTTCTTCGTCTGGCTCAACGACTTTTACAGCCGCACGCTGGCGGCGTTCCTGCGCCGCCGCTGGATCGCCCTGCCGATCGTGGCGCTGACCGTCGCGCTGATCGGCTGGCTGTGGAGCACCATTCCGGCCGAGATGGCCCCGCTGGAGGACCGTTCGCAGATCTCGATCACCACCCGCGGCTCGGAGGGAGCCACCTATGAATATATCCGCGACTACACCGAGGAGATCAACCGCCTGGTCGATTCGCTCGTTCCCGGATCCGAGTCCGTGACGGCCCGCGTGTCGAGCGGCTCGGGCAACGTCCGCATCGCCCTGACCGACATCTCGACCCGCAAACGGTCGCAGATGGAGATCGCCGAGCAGATTTCGGCCGCCGTGCGCTCGAAAACCAAGGCGCGCTCCTTCGTGCAGCAGCAGAGCACCTTCGGCGGACGCCGCGGACGCATGCCCGTGCAATACGTCCTTCAGGCCACCAACCTCGAACGGTTGCAGGAGGTCCTGCCCGAATTCATGACCCGGGTCTACGAAAGCCCCGTGTTCCAGATGGCCGACGTGGACCTGAAATTCAGCAAGCCCGAGGTGCGCATCGAGGTCAACCGCGACAAAGCCAATCTGCTGGGCGTCTCGACGCGCAACATCGCCCAAACGCTTCAATACGGGCTCAGCGGCCAGCGTCTGGGTTACTTCTACATGAACGGCAAACAGTACGAGATACTGGCCGAGATCAACCGCCAGCAGCGCAACAAACCCGCCGACCTGCGTTCGATCTACGTGCGCAGCGACAAGGGCGAGATGATCCAGCTGGACAACCTGATTTCGATGGCGGAGAACGTCGCGCCGCCGCAGCTCTACCACTACAACCGCTTCATCTCGGCCACCGTGTCGGCCGGACTGGCCAAGGGCAAGACCATCGGCCAGGGGCTCGACGAGATGGACCGCATCGCCGCCGAGGTGCTCGGCGACGACTTCCGCACGGCGCTGGCCGGCGATTCGAAAGAGTTCCGCGAGAGTTCGTCGAGCCTGATGTTCGCCTTCGTGCTGGCCATCCTGCTGATCTACCTGATTCTCGCGGCTCAGTTCGAGAGTTTCAAAGACCCGCTGGTCATCATGCTCACCGTGCCGCTGGCCATCGCCGGCGCGCTGGTCTTCATGTGGAGCACAGAGCAGACGATGAACATTTTCAGCCAGATCGGCATCATCATGCTCATCGGACTGGTGGCCAAGAACGGCATCCTGATCGTCGAGTTCGCCAACCAGAAGCAGGAGGCGGGGCTCGGCAAGATGCACGCCATCGAGGAGGCGGCGTTGCAGCGCCTGCGTCCGATCCTGATGACCAGCGCCTCGACCATCCTGGGCCTGCTGCCGCTGACCGTCGCCACGGGCGAGGGTGCCAACGGACGTATCGCTATGGGCATCGCCGTGGTGGGCGGCATGGTGGTCTCGACGCTGCTGACGCTCTACATCGTCCCGGCGATATACAGCTACGTTTCGACGGACCGAATCAAGAAATCGAAAAACAACGACGCATGAAAAGAGCATTATTGACAGCCATTCTGTTAGGGGCATACGCCGCGGCCGGAGCGCAGGAGACGCCGGCGGCCTGCGAGGCGCCGGCCCCGCTGACCCTGCGCAAATGTCTGGAGATCGGACTCGAACAGAACTACGACGTGCGCATCGTCCGCAACGAGGAGCGGATCAGCGACAACGACGCCACGGCCGGAAACGCCGGGATGCTGCCCGAAATCGGCCTCTCGGCCGGATACTCGGGAACGCTCGACAACGACCGCACCACCACCCCGCGCGACGGCGACGCCGTGAGCGAATCGGGGGTCTACGACCAGACGGCCAGCGTGGGGCTGGCGGTGAACTGGACGCTGTTCGACGGATTCCGCATCCGCACCAACTACAAGCGGCTGAAGGAGATGCAGCAGATGGGCGCCCTGAAGACCCGCATCACCATCGAGGATTTCATGGCCAGCCTCACGGCCGAATATTACAACTACATCCAGCAGACGCTGCGCCTGCAAAATTTCCGCTATGCCGTGGGCCTCTCGCGCGAACGGCTCCGCATCACCGAGGCGCGCGTGCAGGTGGGCAACTTCTCGCGCCTCGACCTGCTGCAAGCCCGCGTGGACTTCAACGCCGACAGTTCGAAATACATGTCCCAGCACGAACTGGTCACCGCCTCGCGCATCCGCATCAACGAACTGCTGGCCAACGAGAACCTCGACGAAAAACTCTGCATCTGCGACACGCTGATCCGCGTCAACAGCACCCTCGAATGGGACACCCTGCTGGAAAAGACCCTTTCGGCGAACGCCTCGCTGCTGATGGCCGAGCACGACAACACGCTGGCCGAACTCGACCTGAAAACCGTCCAGGCGCGGAACTACCCCTATGTGAACCTGACGACGGGATACGGTTACAGCCACAACCGCTACGGAAGCGGCACGAACCGTTCGCGCGGGACGCTGGGGCTGAACGCCGGGGTGCAGGTCGGCTTCACGATCTTCGACGGCAACCGCCGCCGCGAACAGCGCAACGCACGCATCGGCATCGACAACGCCCGGCTGACGCGGCAGCGGCTGGAACAGTCGCTGCGCGCCGACCTGTCGAATTTCTGGCAAGCCTACCGGAACAACCTCGAAGTGATCCTGCTCGAAGAGGAGAACCTGATCGCCGCCAAGGAGAATTACGAGATCGCCATGGAACGCTACCTGCTGGGCGACCTGCCGGGCATCGAGATGCGCGAGGCGCAGAAGAGCCTGCTGGACGCCGAGGAGCGCATCCTCACGGCGCAGTACAACACCAAGCTGTGCGAAATATCGTTGCAACAGATCAGCGGCAACGTCATGGTCTACTTGGAATAGCCGGCGCAAAACGCCGGATTCAGTTAGACCGTCCCGAAACACCCGGCCGACAGGCAAGTTCACCGTCATTGCGAGGCAATCGCAGATGCCGCGGCAATCCGACTGCACGTTGCAACTTCACAACGCCGCCGCCGGATTCCCTCGCTCACTCACGTTCGTCCGGAATGCCCCGCGCTTCCCGGCTAAGAATCCCCCCGCGCAAGAGGCAGGCTTCAAAGGGCGATGGCAATTTCGGCACGCTTTCCAGCCTGCCCAGCACCCCTACCCTTCTCTCACAACAACCCGGCATCCCGAATGCGGTGCCGGGCTTTTTTCGCTTTTTTAATTATTTTCCATTGGAAATTTGTTTTATCGGAAAATAAATCCCATCTTTGCATCGTTATTGATACGGAACAACAAAAAACAAGATGAGAAAATTGCTCATAACCGCCTTCGCGCTGCTGGCCTTCGCCGCCGGAAGCCAGGCACGGACCAACGACAAAAACACGAAGAATATGAAAACGATCGCATTGACCAAGGCCGACTTTCTGAAGAAGGTGGCCGACTATGAAAAGAATCCCCAGGAGTGGAAATACCTCGGCGACAAACCCGCGCTGATCGACTTCTACGCATCGTGGTGCGGCCCCTGCAAGGCGCTGGCTCCGGTGCTGGAAGAGCTGGCGGCCGAATACGGAGACCGGATCTACATCTACAAGGTCAACACCGAAGAGGAGCAGGAGCTCGCCGCGGCGTTCGGCATCCGTTCGATCCCCACGCTGCTGTTCGTCCCGATGAACGGCAAGCCCCAGATGGCGCAGGGCGCAATGCCCAAGGCGTCGCTCAAGGAGGCCATCGACAAAGTAATGCTCGGCAAGTAATGGCGCTGGTCATCGACCCCCTGCTGTGTCCGCAGAACCACCGCTGCCCGATGATCCCGATCTGTCCCGCAGGCGCGATCTCGCAAAAGGGGAACGCCCTGCCGGAGATCGACCCCGAAAAATGCATCGAATGCGGCAAATGCGTGAGACACTGCGGCAGGCAGGCCGTACACAAAGCGGAAAGGCATGGATAAACTGTGCAGAATACGCGATTTGCAGCGTGCCGTGAACCAGTTCGAAGCCGCTTTCGAGAAACGCTACGGCATCTGCCTGAACGAAGGCATGGCTCTTTGCAGCCTCTCGAACGCCGAGCGCATGTGCCCGGGCCGGCTGGGAGAGCTGCTGGGGCTCACCCCGTCGAACACCTCGAAGGTGCTCCGCTCGGCGGAGTCGAAAGGGCTCGTGCTCCGCGAACTCTGCTGCAAGGACCGCCGGCAGATGCACTACTCGCTGACGACGAAAGGCCGCGAACTGCTCGCCTCGGTCAGCTGCCGGGAGATCGAAATACCCGAAATACTGCGCAAATGGCTGTGCGGATAGAGAATCCGGACACATAGACGCGGCGCATCACGGCGAACGGCCGCCCCGAAAGGGGTGGCCGTTCGTCATTTCCGGCCCGAAGGGCTATTCCAGAAAATGATTTTCGTCGTTGTACGTGGCGGCGAACTCGCTCAGCGACTTCAGGTGGCGGCGCAGCATGGCGACGGCCCCCTCCTCGTCCCGTTCGCGCACGCAGCGCAGCAGTTCGCGGTGTTCGAAGCAGACCTCCTCCTGCGGGACCGTGCAGACGCGGTAGCGCTGGTAGTAGCGCAGCACGTCGGGCGTGATGACCAGCAGCATCGAGGCGATCACCGGATTGTGGGCCCCGCGGGCCAGCGCCTGGTGGTAGGCGAAGTCCTTCGACACACGCTCGTCGGTATAGAATTTCTCTTCGCATTCGATCAGGGCCTGTTCGATGTTCTCCAAATCCTCGGGCGTGCGGTTGCGGGCGCAGAGCTTCACGGCTTCGAGTTCGAGCAGCACGCGCACGTAGACCAGCGACGCGAAGTCATACTGCTCGATCTGCAACGCATCGGTGATCAGACGCTCCAGCACCTGCATCTTCTCCTGCGCCACGACCGTGCCGCTCTGGGGAAAGGTCTGGACGATGCCGTAAAACTCCAGCTTCTGAAACGCCGTCCGCACGTGGGCGCGCCCCACCCCCAGCATTTCGGCAAGCCGCCGCTCGGCGGGCAGGCGTTCGCCCGGCTGCAAACTCCCCGAATAGAGTTGCTCCTTGATGTATTTGAGTACGGTTTCTACCTGTTTGACATTCGGTGAATGGTTCATGGCTAAATTCTGTTGATACTGCAAAGGTCGTAAAAAAACCAATCAAACCAATAAATTTCGAAAAATCTGTCATACTTTTTTCGGTTCCGCGCATTCTTTATCAAACTACCTGCAAACAGAACCTGAAAGATGATCGACAATTCAGAGCTACTGGAACACTGGACCGAGCTTTTCATCGGATATCTCAACGGCACGCTCAGCGAAAGCGAGGCGGCCGAATTCGAAGAGCTGACCCGCGACCCGCATTTCGAGGCGCTCCGCGAGCAGCTCATGACCAGCGGCTACATCGCCGGCCGCATGGCGGAATACGACGGGTTCGACGCCCGCAGGGCTTTCGGACGCTTCCGCACCGCCGCGGGCCTCGGCAAACCCGCCGGCACGCTGCGCCGCTGGGCCGTCGCCGCAACGGGCATCGCCGCAGCCGTGGTCGTGGCCGCCGGAATCGCGTTCCTCACCCGTCCGGCGCCGAGCGAGCGCGAACGCACGCTGCAACTGGCCGACGCCATCTACCCCGCGCCCGACAAGGTGACGCTCACGCTCGCCGACGGACGCCGGCTGCAACTCGACGGGCAGGCCGAGCGACAGATCGACGGCGTGGGCCGCGTCAGCTACGGCACCGACGGCGTGAAATACGAAGCGGCGCCCGAGATCGCCGAAAAGGCCGGAGAGGCGCCGCTCTACAACGAACTGTCGGTCCCCGACGGAAGCAAGTGCCTCGTCACGCTGGAAGACGGCACCCGCGTATGGCTCAACGCCCGCTCGACGCTCCGCTACCCGGTGAAGTTCGCCGCCGGGGAACGCCGGGTGGAACTTTCGGGCGAAGGATTGTTCGATGTCACGCACGACCCCGAGCATCCGTTCGTCGTCGAGGCGGGCAAAGCGACGATGACCGTCCGCGGCACGAAATTCAACGTGCGCGACTTCGACGACGAGGGCATGGCCAGCACCACCCTGCTGGAAGGGTGCGTCGAGGTCGGCAACCGGAGCGGCAAGGTGACCCTCGAACCGGGCATGCAGTCCCGGACGCGCGGCGCAGCCGAAGCGCTCGACGTGCGCGAGGTGGACCCCGCGGCCTACACCGCGTGGACCGAAGACAAGATCGCCTTCTACAACGCCGATCTGGAGGAGGTTCTCGCCGACATCCGCCGCTGGTACCGGGTGGAAATACGGGTCAACGTCGATCCGGCGCAGTACGCGCTGACGGGAAAGATCCCGCGCGACTTCTCGCTGGCGCAGGTGATCGACCTGCTGGAGGCGATCACCGACCTGGAATTGGTGATGCCTGATGAAAAAACACTGATCGTGAACAAGAAACAATAAACAAACACCTTAATCCAAACCGTATGATACGAAAAGGCCTATTCCTCGTGTGTGCGCTGCTCATCCCGGCGCTCCTGCTGGCAGCCAAGCCCTCGAAAAGCAAGGGCAAGAACAAGAAAAAAGCGAAAACGGAACAGACGGACACCGCCTCCGTCAAAAAAACCTCCGACTACGACAAGCTCTTCAAGGGCAAGAAATGTCAGACCGTCAAGGGCCTCGTGACCATCCACAAGGTCGATGGCGAGAAGCTCTACTTCGAGCTGCCGATGTCGATCTTCGGCCGCGAGATGCTGCTCGGATCGACCGTTTCGGAGACCAGCAACAACGACCACGGCGTAGTGGGCTACAAGGCCAAGGACCCGCTGCACGTGACCTTCGCCAAGGAGGGCCACAAGAGCGTGCAGCTCTGCCTGGTCAACGACATTTACAGCGGCGACGGCAAGGACAAGGGCATCGACGAAGCGGTGCGCCGCTCCTCGATCCCGGGCATCTACCGCGCCTTCAAGATCGAAGCCTACAACGCCGACTCGACGGCCGTGGTGATCGACGTGACGAACCTCTTCATGGAGGACAACGACGATCTGACGCCGTTCGACCCGTACAGCACCTTCGGCTACAAGCCCTTCTCGCGCACCACGTCGTTCCAGAAGTCGAACAGCCATCTGGGCGACATCAAGGCTTTCGAGGACAACGTGACCGTCAAGAGCTACCTGAGCTACACCACCACCGTAACCTACTCGAACGGCCCGATGATCGGCAAGATCGAGGACAAGCGCGCCTTCACGGCCCTCGTCACCCGCACGCTGCTGCTGCTCCCCGAGAAGGAGATGCGTCCGCGCATCGCCGACCCGCGCATGAACATCTTCGTGACGGGCAAGGCCCGCTTCTCGTCGAACATGAACCGCGGCACGCTGCCCGTCTACTACGCCCGCCACTGGCGCGTGGAGCCCAAGGATGTCGAGGCTTATAAGCGCGGCGAGCTGGTCGAGCCGGTGAAACCCATCGTCTTCTACCTCGACACGAACCTCCCCGAGGCGTGGAAACCCTACGCCCGCGAGGGTATCGAACAATGGAACGACGCCTTCGAGAAGATCGGCTTCAAGAACGTCGTCCAGGTCCGCGACTACCCCACCCCGGAGGAGGACCCCGAGTTCGATCCCGACAACCTGAAATACTCCTGCATCCGCTACGCCCCGCTGGCGTTCCAGAACGCCATGGGCCCCTCGTGGGACGATCCCCGCACGGGCGAGATCATCACGGCGTCGGTGATGGTGTACCACGACATCGTCAAACTCCTGAACCGCTGGCGCTTCCTGCAAACCGCAGCCGCCGACCCCAACGTCCGCACGATGAACATCCCCGACTCGATCATGGGCAGCGCCCTGCGCTACGTCCTCTCGCACGAGGTCGGACACTGCCTGGGCTTCATGCACAACATGGCTTCGTCGGCGGCCATTCCCGTCGATTCGCTCCGCTCGCCGTCGTTCACGCAGAAATACGGCACGACCTACTCGATCATGGACTACGCCCGCTTCAACCACGTGGCACAGCCCGGCGACTACGAGCGCGGCGTCAGCATGATGCCTCCCCGCATGGGTCTCTACGACGAGTACGCCGTGAAGTGGCTCTACACCTACCTGCCCGACGCCAAGACTCCCGAAGAGGAGCAGCCCTGGCTCGACAACCTCGTCCGCTCGCACGCCGGCGACCCGATCTACCGCTACGGCAAGCAGCAGATATTCAACACGCTCGATCCCACGTCGCTGTCCGAGGACCTCGGCGACGACCACGTGCGCGCTTCGGAGTACGGCATCAGGAACCTCAAATACATCATGAAGCACCTGAACGAGTGGTACGGCGAGGACGACAACGACCTCACGGCCCGCGAGGCGATGTACAAATACCTGCTCAACCAGTACCTGACCTACATCAACCACGTCTACAACGTCAAGGGCGGCATCATGATGAACGAGCGCAAGGCCGGCGACCCGCGCCCCTCCTACTCGTTCATCGACGGCGACTACCAGCGCCGCGCACAGCAGTTCCTGATCGACCAGCTCCACGACCTCGACTGGCTCGACGATCCCGTGCTGCTCAAAGAACTGCCGCTGCAAGGCAACCTCTCGGTGCGCGTACAACGTATTCTCGTGGCCTGCATCGAGGCCGACAAGGGCAGCTTCGGCCGCATGATCGACCCCGCCCCGAACGCCTACTCGCAGCTCGAACACGGCGACGACGCACTGAAAGGCATCTTCCTGCACACCTATCAGGGCAAGAGCCTCACGCCGCGCGACCGCAGCAACCAGAACTCCTACGTCGATATGCTGCTGATGATCACCCGTCTGGCTCCTCAAAAAAGTTCGGAGAAAGGCATCGCCGACGACGAGCGCGGCATCGGCTTCGCCCCGCAGCTCGACGAGAACGGCTGGAACATCTCGACCGGCAACGTCTATGCCGAGGCTCTGGGCGACGGCGACATGATGTCGCGCATGGAGCGTCAGCTGGAAGCCGACCTGTTCGGCACCTCCAACACCCCCGAGGAGGTCGGCGGATTCGGCTATTTCCGCTCGCTGACCGAATCGCTCTCGCCGCGCGACGCCATGTACTACGGCCGTCTGATCAAGGTCCGCGACCTGCTGCGCCAGAAACGCTACACCGGCGATCAGGAGACGCGCAACCACTACGAACTGCTGCTCCACCGCATCGAAGGCGCTTTACAGTAATTTAACCCCAAACAGCGATTCACATTATGAAACGATATCTGATCTGTCTGCTTTCGCTGCTGCTCCTGTCGGGCGCTTCGACGGCGACTTTCGCCAAGGGCAGGAAATCGAAGAAGAAAGCCCAGACGACGACCGCCGCACCCGTCAAAAAGCAGAGCGAATACGACAAGCTCTTCAAGGACAAGAAGGTAAAAACCTCGAAAGGCGGCATCATGACCCTGCACATCGTCGATGACAAACTGCTGGTCGAACTGCCCCTGAAAATGCTCAACCGCGACATGATGCTCATGTCGTCGGTGGCCGAGATCACCGACCATACCGACAGTTACGTCGGCCTCTCGCCGCTGCGGCCGCTGCAAGTCAAGTTCGACACGATCAACCGCACGGTCCTGCTGCGCCGCGACCGCAGCCAGTCGGTCGTGGCCGACAACGGCGAGGAGATCCGCCGCGCCCTGGCCCAGAGCAACATGCCGGCGATCCTCGGGTCGTACAAGATCAAAGCCTTCAACGCCGACTCCACGGCCGTCGTGTTCGACATGACCGACCTGTTCATCGGAGGCGAAAGCCTGCTGACGGCCATCGACCCCCGCTCGGAAACGAAACTCGTGCTGCGCGGCGTCTCCTTCAACCAGAAGAAGGACCGCTCGCTGCTGACCGACGTGGCGGCCTTCGACGACAACGCCACCGTCACCAGCTACATCACCTACGACAGCAAAATCGGCAAGACCTACAACAAGGTGACCACCGCCAAGCTGGTGCGTTCGCTGGCCCTGCTGCCCGAGACGCCGATGCGTCCGCGCCTGGCCGACTTCCGTCTGCCGCTGAACGTGCTGGGCAAGTACAACTACCACTCGGACTACAAGCTGATGAACCCCGTCTATTTCGCCACCCGCTGGCGCATGGAGCCGTCGGACCAGGCGGCCTACGACCGGGGCGAAGCCGTGGAGCCCAAGGCCCCCGTGGTTTTCTACATCGACACGACCTTCACGGCGCAGATGAGCGCCGCCATCACGAAGGGCATCCTCGAATGGAACAAGTGTTTCGAGGCCATCGGCTTCAAGAACGCCATCCGCGTCAGGCCGTTCCCCACGCCCGAAGAGGACCCGCAGTTCAGCCCCCAGAACTTCCGCTACAACTGCATCAACTACGTGCCTTCGCTCACGGGCGACACCCGCGTGCGCACCTACGTCGATCCCCGCAGCGGCGAGATTCTCCGCACGACGGTCATGGTCTGCCACAACATGACGTGGGAGATGCCGTTCGAGATCTTCGTCTTCACGGCGCACGCCGATCCGTCGGTGCGCCAGCGCTACATGCCCGACAGCACGCTTTTCGAGCACGTCAAGAACCACTTCACGTGGCTCACCGGCGTTGACTGCTTCGGCATGTCGTACAACCTGACCTCGTCGGCGGCCTTCCCCTCGGATTCGCTGCGCCACAACGCCGCCTTCACGCGGAAATACGGCACGACGCCCTCGATGCTCGACATCGCCAAGTACAACTTCATCGCGCCGATCGACGCCGTGGAGAAGGGCTTCCGCATCACCCCGACGGGCGTGGGCGAATACGACTACCACGTCGTGAAGTGCCTCTACAAGCCCGTTCCCGAAGCCAAGACCTCCGAGGAGGAGCTCAAGGTGATCGAGAAATGGGTGGACGCCACGGTCGGCAATCCCGTCTACCGCTACGAGAACGCCAAGGACTGCCCCGACTGCGGCGCCAACGACGTGGGCGACGACGACATCAAGAACTTCAAATACGCCCTGGGCAACCTCAGGTACTGCATGGAGAACTTCGACAAGTGGATCTCCGACGAGGACGACCCCGAGTATCTCTACCGCAACGGCATCTACAACTACCTCTACCGCCGCTACAAACAGCTGCTGACCCAGGTGGCCATCACGGCCTACGGCGTGAAGACCTACGAGCGCAAGGCCAACGACCCCGTTCCCAGCTATGAGTTCACGCCCTATGCGGAACAGAAGGAGGCCCTCGACATCCTCTACGCCAACCGCTACATGCCCGACTGGGTGCAGCGCCCCGAGCTGGTGCGCCTGATGGGCATCCAGCGCGAACGCATCGAGGAGCACAAGGACTACCTCAGCCTGTTGATGAACGCCACGGCGACCCGTCTGTTCATCTACGAGGGGCGGGGCAAGGAGCATTTCGACCATGCGCGCTACATCCGCTACATGTTCGACAAACTCTTCGAGAAGACCCGCAAGGGACAGAAGCTCTCCGACGAGGATTTCTACTACCAGACGAACTTCGCCAAGACGATGATGGCCTCGTCGAAAATCGTGGACCGCAACGCCAAGTACCGGAACGGTTCGGCATCGGCGCTCGCGGCGCAGATCGCCGGCGACCCGAAGGTCTTCGATTTCAGCGACCCCGAAGCGTGCATGAAGGCCCTCGACGAGATGCCGCTGCTCTACTCGACGAACGGCGTGGACTTCGGACGCGACGAGGTCGGCGCCCAGTACGGAGCGCTGAAATACTGGCCCGTGATCAACACGCAGTCAACGCGCCAGCTCTACTACGGCATCCTCAAGGAGCTGCGTCAGATCGTGAAACCCTACATCAACAGCAGCGACCGGCGCACCCGCGAACACTACCGGTTCATCTACGAGTCGATCAGCCGGCTCATCGACTAAGACTTTGAAGATCCCCGCCTCCGGGGTTCGAAGGCGGGGATCTTTGATCGTTTCATCCATATAACCCGACAGCGTATGAAGAAATTTTTACCCGAAGCAGGTTTCTCCGGCAGAGTGATGCGGCGGCTGGCCGTGCTGCTGGTGATCTGGACAGCGGGACTGAGCGCCGTCCGCGCACAGCAGTCGCAGCAGACGATCGCGGTCAACTTCCGCAACGCCACCGTACAGCAGGTCTTTACCTGGCTGGACAACCACACGCAGTACGACTTCGTCTACAACAATTCGCAGATCGAGTCGCTGCCGCGCGTTTCGATGCAAATGAGCCGCACCACCGTCGTTGACGTGGTGAAACACTGTCTGCGCAACAGCAGCCTCAGCTACCAGATCCGCGGCAACATGGTCGTCATCCGGCCTGCGGACGAGATCAAAAAGGGCACCGAGGAGGCCGTGCAGTTCTCCGGCGTGGTCTACGACGAAAACGGACTGCCGCTGGCCGGCGTGAGCGTCGTGCTCAAACAGGCGAGCCGCGGCGCCGTGACGGGTCCCGACGGCAAATTCACCCTCAAGGCCCGCCGCTCGGACGACATGACCCTTTCGTTCTCGTTCCTGGGCATGAAGAACCAGGAGATCGCCGTTTTCAACAACGGCAAGCAGGTCTTCAAGGAGCTGGACAAGATCAACGTCCACATGGACCCGGCCGTGAGCGAAATCGGCAACGTCGTGGTCACGGGCATCCTGAACATCGCCCAGAAATCGTTCTCCGGATCATCGACCACGATCACCGGCGAACAGCTCAAAACCGTGGCGCCCCAGGGCAACGCCCTGAGCGCCATCCAGATCTTCGAGCCCTCGTTCCGCATCGCCGAGAACCTCGACATGGGTTCGAACCCCAATGCCCTGCCGCAGATGTACGTCCGCGGACGCTCGGGCATCGGCACCCCCGCCCTCGACGAGAGCCTCACCTCGGAGCATGCGCTCAAGAACGACCCCAACCAGCCGATCTTCATGCTCGACGGCTATGAGGTGTCGATGGAGAAGATCTACGACCTCGACATCGAGCGCATCGAGACCTACACCATCCTGAAAGACGCCGCCGCAACGGCCATGTACGGTTCGCGCGCGGCCAACGGCGTGGTCGTCATCACGACCAAGCCCCTGCCCGCCGGACGCCTGAACGTCACTTACAGCGGCAACTTCACGATCAACGCCCCCGACCTGTCGAGCTACAACCTGATGAACGCCCGCGAGAAGCTCGAAGCCGAACGGCTGGCCGGCTACTACGACACGGACGATCCGTCGCAGATCGCCACGAAGCTCAAAGAGTACAACGGCAAGTTGCAGAACATCGAGCGCGGCATCGAGACCGACTGGCTCGCGCTGCCGCTGCGCACGTCGTTCGGCCACAAGCACTCGATCGGCATCGCCGGCGCCTCCGACGCCTTCCGCTACGGACTCGACCTGATGTACGACGACCAGGAGGGCGTGATGAAAGGCCAGAACCGCAAGAAGATGTCGGCGGCGCTCAACCTGCAATACCAGTACAAGGGCCTCACGTTCCGCAACCAGATGACCACCACGCTGGTCAATTCGCAGGAGTCGCCCTACGGCACCTTTTCGGACTACGTGCGCATGAACCCCTACGACACCTATCTCGACGAAAACGGCAACATCGGCATGAACATGGCGACCTGGCACAGCGGCTCGCCCTACCGCAACCCGATGTACGACGCCACGCTGGGCAGTTTCGACAAGGGCAAACGCCACGAATTCTACGACCAGTTCGATGTCCGCTACTACCTCAACAAGAAGATCAATTTCAAAGCCAACGTCGCCCTGGGATATATCGTCAGCGACTCGGACAAGTTCACCGATCCCGCCGCAGCCAAGTTCCAGAGCACCGAGAAAAAAGGCCAGCTGACGACCTCCCGGCAAAAGCAATCGACCTACGACATCTCGCTGAACGGTTATTACAACGACCAGATCGGCCGTCACAACATCAACTTCGTCGTGGGTCTGAACATCCGCGAGGAGAAGACCAACTACGAGGGATTCACTTACAGCGGATTCCCCGAAGGCGGATTCTCGGCCCCGGGTTACGCCAAGGACATCGACACGAAGAGCTACCTCGAAGGCAAGAACCGGTTGTTCGGCGCCCTCGCCGTGCTCAACTACTCGTACAACGACGTGATCTTCGCCGACCTTTCGGGACGTATCGACGGCAGCTCGCAGTTCGGCTCCAACAAACGCTTCGCCCCCTTCTTCTCGACCGGCGCCGGCGTCAACGTCCACAACCTGAAATTCTTCAAGGAGAACACGCCGTGGCTCACGCAGTTCAAGCTGCGCGGAACCTACGGCATGACGGGTAAGGTGTCGTTCCCCTCCTACGCCGCACAGAACAAGTACGAGATGTTCACCGACTGGCAGTATCCGACGGGCGACGGCGTGCAGATCATGTATCTGGGCAACCCCAATCTGAAATGGGAGCGGACGCTCCAGACCGATCTGGGCTTCGAATTCGAGATCCTCAAGGGGCTGTTCTACGCCAAATACAACTACTACATCAAGGACACCCACGACAACATCGCCGACATGTTCATCCCGACCTCGTCGGGCTTCACCTCCTACAAGGAGAACATCGGCCGCATGGAGAACCGCGGACACGAGATCAAGCTCCAGAGCCGCGTCGTCAACACCCGGAACACGATCATCAACCTGATATTCAACGGCGCGTCGAACAAGGGCAAGCTCAAAAAGATCTCCAACTCGCTGAGAGCCTACAACGACCGCGTGAACGAGCACTACAACAACGGTTTCGGCGGCAACGACGTACAATCCACCCCGCTGCTGCGCTACGTCGAAGGCGGCTCGCTGACGGGCATCTACGCCATGCGTTCGCTGGGTATCGACCCCGGCACGGGCAAGGAGCTCTACATGCGCCGGGACGGTTCGACCACCTTCAAGTGGGACCCCGCGGAGAATGTGCTGGTCGGCGACACCGAACCCTCGATGAGCGGTTCGTTCGGCCTGAGCGCCTACTGGAAAGGCTTCACGCTCGACACCTACTTCATGTACGAATGGGGCGGACAGCGCTACAACCAGACGCTCCGCACGACGATCGAGATGGCCGACATCCTCAACAGCAATTGCGACCGCCGCGTGCTGAGCGACCGTTGGATCAAACCCGGCGACATCGCCCGCTTCCGCGACATCAAGGACTACAACTCGGTGACGCGCCCCACGTCGCGCTTGGTACAGAATTACAGCTACCTCAATATGTCGAGCCTCTCGGTGGGCTACGAGTTCAAACGCGATATGATCCGCAAACTGGGCCTCTACCGCCTCAAACTGCAATTCAACTGCCGCGACCTGTTCACCGCCAGCTCGATCCAGGTCGAGCGCGGCCTCTCGTCGCCCTACGCGCGTGCGTTCACCCTTTCCGTCAACGCCTCCTTCTAAAAAATGCGTGAATCATGAAAACAAGAAAGATATATCTCGCTTCGCTTCTCCTCGCCGCAACGATGGCCACGGCCTGCGAGGAGTGGCTGAAAATAGAGCCCGAATACGAAATCACCGATACGGACCTCTACAAGAACACCGCCGGCTACTACAAAGTCGTCAACGGCCTCTACCGCCAGATGTCGGATTTCGCGCTCTACGGCAAGGAACTCTCGTGGGGCATGACCGACGTGTGGGCGCGCTACTACGCCATCGACCCCGCCAGCGACTACAAGTCCTATCCCCAGATGTACGATCTGGAATACGAGGCCAAGGAGGCCGCGTCGCTCGCCTCCGCGGCCTGGGGCGCCGGTTACAAGATCATCGCCCAGGCCAACGACCTGATCGCGCACACCGAGAAGACCGACGACGGATTCTTCACCAACGAAGAGATCGACCGCAATACGATCCTCGGCGAAGCCTACGCCATCCGCGCCATGATGCACTTCGACCTGATGCGCCTGTTCGGAGCGTCGATGGAGGTCGATGCCGACGGACGCTACATCCCCTATGTCGAGACCTATCCTTCGACGGTCAACCCGCCGATCCCGAACCGGGAATTCATGGAAAAGACGATCGGCGACCTGGTGAAGGCCCGTGACCTGCTCAAAACGTTCGACGTCGAAGTCAACCCCTCCTACGCCACGGCCACGACCAACCGCTTCTTCGGTTCGAGCAACCCCGCGCAGGGCAAATTCTACAACAACCGCGGCACCCGGCTGAACTACTACGCCGTGACGGTGCTGCTGGCCCGCGCCTGCCTCTGGGCCCAGAAGACCGACGATGCGCTGACCTATGCGCAGGAGATCATCGACCTGGTGACCGCCAAGACCTTGAAGTTCTCCACCTCGGGATCGATCCTGAGCGTCCCCAAGATGTTCGACGACCTGCTCTTCGGATTCTATCAGGAGAAACTGACGGAAACGTTCGAGCCTTACGTCAACAATACCAACTCGCACCGGCTGACCATCGACGACAAGCCTTTCTTCACCACGCCGACGAACGACAAGCGTTCGGGTTTCATCAAGACCTCGACCAATTTCCTCACGAAATACACCGTCAACGTCTCCGATGAAAAGGACAAGATCGTCCCGAACATCCGTATCAGCGAGGCTTACTACATCGCCGCCGAATGCCTTTACAAGACCGACATGAAGACGGCCGCCGCCGACCTGATGGTCGTGCGCAAGGCCCGCGGCTACTCGTCGCCCGTGCTTTCGGGCACGATGACCGAAGATGCGTTCTGGGAGGCCCTGACCTACGAATACCGCAAGGAGTTCATCGGCGAGGGGCAGCTCATCTTCTTCTACAAGCGCACCAACCGTCCGATCACCTTCTCCGAAGGCAAATTCGACCACAAGGGCAAACTCACCCTGCCGGTTCCCGACAGCGAAAGTGCGATCTAACCGATGAAACACATGAAAGCAGACACGATGAAAAAGACGACAGCCATACTTGCAGCGGCAGCGGCATTGGCCATGACCGCCTGCAACAAGTCGGAGATTCTCGCTCCGACCGACCAGCGATACATCTACATGTCGTATCCGGAGAGCGGGAATCCGGTTTTCAATTTCTCGTTCATCTCCACGACCAAGGAGACCGTGCAGATCGCCGTGCCGATCAAATTCGCCGGACGGCCGCTGACCGAGGACCTCTCCTACGCCCTGAAGGTCTACCCCGGAGACGAGCAGACGACGCTGAAAGCCAACGAAGAGTACGAACTCCCGGAGCTGGTTTTCCACAAGGAGAGCTTCCTCGACACGATCTTCGTCACGGTCCACAAGACCGCCCGGATGGAGAACGGCACCTACAACCTCAAATTCAGCCTCGAAAGCAACGAGAACTTCTTCGCTACGCAGACCGGATTTCTGGAGGCCGAACTCCGCGTCACGGCGCAGATCGCACAGCCTTCGTGGTGGAACCAGTCGGTCGTGGATTTCTATCTGGGAACATACAGCGACAAAAAGTTCGGACTGTTCTCGCAGAATATCTTCACGGGCGACTACGGCGAACTGAGCGACAGCGAAAAACGGTTCTATGCGCTCAAATTCAAGTACTGGCTCGCAGAGAATCCCCAGACGGAGGAGGACGGCACACAGATGAAAGTGGCGATCCAGGGTTAACCATTAAAAGAGACAGACTATGAAACGATATCTATTTCTGATTCCGGCCGTCATGGCGGCGCTGCTGACCGGATGTTACAGCGACGACACGAACACCGACTACAAGACGCTCGACCTGCCGGTGATCGACAACCCGGAAAACGACCTGACGCTTTTCGTCCCCAACCGGGCCTACAAGATCAAACTCGCCGACCGCTTGCAGATCACGCCCAACGTCGTTTACAAGAACATGAACGACCTCTCGTACCGCTGGGTCATCGACGGCAGGGAGGTAGCCACGACGAAGGACCTCGACTGGGAGTGCGACATGGAAGCCAACCGGGTCTACTGCTATTTCGAGATTCACCGCAACTCCGCGGGAAACTCCACGATCTTCCCTTTCAGCATCGAACTCGATCAGCCTTACGTGACGGGTTACAACCTGTTGGTCGAAAAGGACGGGGCGCTGCGCTACGACTTTATCAGCTATACCGTGGCGGCGCTTTACACGTTCGACTACTACGAGAACGGCGCCGGCATCCAGATTCCTTTCACGGGCGACAATCCCCGCTTGCAGGAGTACTGGTCGTGCGAAAAGTCATCCGTCATCGGCAAAGAGATGTTCCTCGACGACGATCCGGAGAACTGCGCCTCGTTCAGCGGCGAAACCCTGCTGCACGAAATGACGCTGAAGCAAGAGTTCCTCAATGAGGAGTTTCCGGAGAACTTCCGGGTGAAGGACTTCATGCACGGCGGCTTCATCAGCTACGTGATGGCCGACGACGGGCGTGTCTTCCAGCGCAAAGGCTCGCGCATCTACTATACGGGACATTTCCTCGACCTGCCGGTGCGTTACGACGGCAAGCAGATCAACGGGGTGAAATTCATCACGGCGCGTTACGCCGAAGGCTACGGTCTGATCTACGACCAGACTGAAAACGGCGGCCGTTTCCTGGTGGCCAATCTCGATTACAGCACCTCCGAGGCGGATTCCGGCGAAAGGGCGGGAAATATCACGGAGTTCCCCGACGACAGCGGCATGAGCGGCATCACCGACTACGAGTTCATCGACGGCTGGTTCATCAAGGACGCCAACGTCATGGCCTATCCCCCGCAGTCGGGCGTCATGATGCTGTTCCGCAAGAAGTCCGACGGCAAATATTACACGCGCGAGGTGAAGATCTCCTACACGCCGAGAACCTCGGCCGTAGAGATGTCGGAGGTCTACGAGGAGGTTTACCGCGAACTCCCCGAGTTCGGTCCCGACAGCAAGACGTGCGTCATCCGCATCGACGGCGGCAGCTACTACAAGTCGGGTTACATGTTCTACACCGCGGCGTCGAATCCGCGCAAGGTGCTGGTCAAGGAGCGCACGGCGACGGGAGCTCCCACGGAGTTCCACACGTTCGATCAGGATGTCGTGGCCATTGTCGAAGGTACGATGAAGAGCAATAATTGCTATATGCTCTTCGCATTGGCCGACGGCACGGTGATGATGTACACCACTTCGAACCGGAACGTGGGTTCGGGCGTGAACTTCCTCACCTTCGAGGAGGAGCGCGTCATCGAGAAATACCGGATCGACGGCAAAATCCGCTGGGCCGGATTCAAATACGGCAACATCTCGAACTTCTGATCCGCGGGGCATAGCCCTCGGAAAAACGCAATTTCGGGCAGGTACGACGGAGAGTTTTCGCTCTCCGCGGCCTGCCCGAAATATTTTGCCCCGGGGCCGCCGCTCCCGGCGCCGGGAGGGGTCAGATACCGCCTCCGTCCTCGAAAGTCGAGATGCTCGCACGCCCCTGAACGACCCGCGAACAGGGCGGCAGATCGGTCGTCTGCCAGACGTTGCCGCCGATGACCGAATCGTGGCCGATCCGCACGCGGCCCAGAATCGAAGAGTTGGAATAAACCACCACGCGGTCTTCGAGAATCGGGTGGCGCGGTTCGCGGAGGATGTTGCCCGCGGCGTCGAACTTGAAGCTCTTGGCGCCGAGCGTCACGCCCTGATAGAGCCGCACGTGGTCGCCGATGACGCACGTTTCGCCGATCACGACACCCGTACCGTGGTCGATGCTGAAATATTCGCCGATCTCGGCACCGGGGTGTATGTCGATGCCCGTGGCCGAGTGGGCCGCCTCGGAGATCAGCCGCGGGAGGATCGGCACGCCGAGTTGCAGCAGGGCGTGCGCGAAGCGGTAGTGGGTCATGGCTACGAGGGCCGGATAGCAAAGGATCACCTCCTCGTAGCTCGCGGCCGCAGGGTCGCCGTCGAAGACGGCCTTCACGTCGGTTCCGAGCCGGCGGCGCAGTTCGGGCAGCAGCTCCAGCAGTTGTCCGGCGACCCGCTCGCCGAACCGCCCGGCGTCCGGATGCTCCCCGCGGCGGAAGATGGCGCAGGCCCGGGCGCTCTGGCGAGCGAGAATGGAGTAGAGGTCGCCGAGGAGCCCGCCGAGCGGTTCCGAGTCGAAATACCCGGCGAAGACCGCCGAGCGGAAAAGCAGCAGGGCACGTTTCAGTTCCGCGGGGTCGATACCCGCCGAAGCGGCCGCAGGGATGTGGGCGTCCGGCGCTGCGAGGGCTTCGACGATCCGCCCGAAGCGCATATCGGAGGATGCGGGGTTCATAGGCGGATATCGGTTTTGTATTCGTCGAAAGCGTACAGCAGGGTCGAAAGATAGCGTTCTCCCGTGTCCGGCAGCAGCACGACGATCGTTTTGCCGCGGTACTCCTCCCGTTTGGCCAGTTGCAGGGCCGCGTATGCGGCGGCTCCGGACGAGATGCCGACCAACAGCCCCTCGCGCGAAGCCAGCAGCCGCGCCGTAGCGATGGCTTCGTCGTCGGCGACCGGCACGACGAGATCCACAACCGAGGGATCGTAGTTCCCGGGAACGAAGCCGGCGCCGATACCCTGTATCTTATGGCCCCCCGGAGCTCCGCCCGACAGCACGGGAGAGGAGGCCGGCTCCACGGCCGCAATCCGTACCGCGGGATTCAGCTCTTTGAGCCGGCGGCCTGTGCCGCTGACGGTTCCGCCCGTGCCGACCCCGGCCACGAAAAGGTCGATTCCGCCCTCGGTGTCGCGCCAGATCTCCTCGGCGGTGGTGCGGTAGTGCCGCGCGGGGTTGGCGGGGTTCTCGAACTGCTGGAGGATGACCGAGCCGGGAATCTCCTCACGGAGCGCCTGCGCCCGGGCGATGGCCCCCTTCATCCCCTCGGCGCCGGGGGTGAGGACCACTTGCGCGCCGTAGGCCGCCACGAGCCGCCGACGCTCGACGCTCATCGTCTCGGGCATGGTCAGAATCAGCCGGTAGCCCTTCAGGGCGCTGACCAGCGCCAGCCCGACGCCCGTATTTCCGCTCGTGGGTTCGATGATCGTGGCTCCGGGACGGAGTGCGCCGTCGGCTTCGGCCCGTTCGACCATCGCCAGGGCGACGCGGTCCTTCACGCTTCCCGCGGGATTGAACAGTTCGACTTTCGCCACGACCCTCGCCACAGCGCCCGCATCCCGGCCCAGACGCTCCAATTCGACCATCGGCGTATCGCCGACAAGTTCCAGAACGGAATTCACAATTTTCTTCATAATTTCCGGTTTTTCTTGAAAAACAAAAAAGCGGCAGACAAACGTCTGCCGCCGAATCTATAAAACGATAGGAATTACCTCATTGAATCACTTCCTCCACACTTCAACCCTGCCCGGCAGCAGACACGACGAATCGCAACGACAACAGATCGCCGCTGCACGACACATCGTATTTTTTACTGCCAGCATGAAAAACACAGGGTTCAATCGGAAGCAAATATAAATCATTTTTTCGAGAAATCCAATCATTTCTTCTTCGTTCCGGCCCGAAGGCCGCGATCAGCGCTCCTTTCGGCTCTCGAGGTAGCGGCGGTATTCGACCGGAGTCACCTTGATGAACTGGGGCGCATAGCGTTCCCACTCTTCGAGCATCCTGCGTCCTATGAGGCTGTCGGTGTGACGGACGTGCGCCGCGATCAGCCGATGGAGTTCCTCCCGGTCGTCGGCGTTGTCCAGCAGGGTCAGTTCGACCATCTCCATGTTGCAGTAATAGTCGAAATCTCCGCGCGGGTTCCAGACGTAGGCGATGCCGCCGCTCATGCCGGCCGCGAAGTTGCGCCCGGTCTGTCCGAGCACGGCCACACGGCCCCCGGTCATGTATTCGCAGCCGTGGTCGCCCACGCCCTCGACGACGGCCGTGGCGCCGCTGTTGCGCACGCAGAAGCGTTCGCCGACCCGTCCGTCGATGTAGGCTTCGCCGCCCGTCGCTCCGTAGAGCAGGGTGTTTCCGGCAATGACGTTCCCTTCGGCCGCGAAGCGCGACCCGGCGGGCGGAACGACGACGATCCGGCCGCCGGAGAGGCCCTTGCCGAGATAGTCGTTGGCGTCGCCTTCGAGGCGGAACGAGATTCCCGGCGCGAGGAAGGCCCCGAAACTCTGCCCGGCGCTTCCGCGGAACGTGACCGAAAGCGCCTCGGCCGGAAGGCCCCCGCGTCCGCACTTCCGCGTGACGTATCCGCTGAGCATGGCGCCGACGCTGCGGTCCGTGTTGGCGATCGGGAAGGTCTGCGAAACGCTCTTCCCGTCCCGGAGAATCCGGTCGGCCAGCGGCAGCAGCAGCTGGTCCGGAACCTCGGCCAGCGCGTGTTCCTGCGGCAGGCGGCAGCGGATGTCGGCGTCGCCGGCGGGCCGGTGGAGCAAACGCCGCAGATCGAGCCGTGCGACGGGGCTCTCCGGCGGTGCGGTGCGCTGGCGCAGCAGGTCGCTGCGTCCGATCAGATCGTCGAGACGCTCGTAACCCAGCTCCGCGATGCGGCGGCGGATGTCCTCGGCCAGCAGCCGGAAGTAGTTGATCAGCCGGTCGGCGGTCCCGGTGAAGCGTTCGCGCAGCTGCGGGTCCTGCGTCGCCACGCCCATCGGACAGGTGTTGGTATGGCACTTGCGCAGCATCCGGCACCCCAGCGCCACGAGCGCCGCCGTGCCGAATCCGTACTCCTCAGCCCCCAGCAGGGCGCTGACCAGCACGTCGCGGGCGCATTTCAGCTGCCCGTCGGCTTGCAGGCGCACCCGGCCGCGAAGCCGGTTGAGGACGAGCGTCTGCTGAATCTCCGCAAGTCCGATCTCGACCGGAACGCCCGCGTATTTCATCGAATCCGCGGGGCTGGCACCCGTACCGCCGTCGCAGCCGCTGATCAGAATCTTGTCGGCCTTCGCCTTGGCAACGCCCGCGGCGATGGTTCCCACGCCGCTCTCGGCCACCAGCTTCACGCTGACGAGCGCTTCGGGATTGACATTCTTCAGGTCGAAGATCAGCTGGGCCAGGTCCTCGATCGAATAGATGTCGTGGTGAGGCGGCGGCGAGATGAGCGTGATGCCGGGAATCGAGTGGCGGGTGCGGGCGATCATCTCATCGACCTTGAAGCCCGGCAGCTGACCTCCCTCGCCCGGCTTCGCGCCCTGGGCGACCTTGATCTGAATCTCGTCGGCATTGACCAGATACTCCGCATCGACGCCGAAACGCCCCGATGCGACCTGCTTCACCGCACTGCGCAGCGACGTGCCGTCGGGAAGCGGGGTGTTGCGGGCGGGGTCCTCGCCCCCTTCGCCGGTGTTGCTCTGACCGCCGATGCGGTTCATCGCGGCCGCGAGCGTCTCGTGAACCTCGCGGCTGATGGCGCCGAACGACATCGCCTCGACGACGAAACGCCGCATGATCGCCTCGGCGGGTTCAACCCGCTCCAGCGGTATCGGAGCCCGGGGGCTGACGATCTCGATCGCATCCCGCAGAAACGCAGGAGTATCGGCGTGCTCGGCGTGGCGGGTGAATTCGGCGAACTTCTCCGGATCGCCCGTCTGCGCCGCGGCCTGGAGCGAGAGCACCGTGGCGGGATTCCAGCCGTGGAACTCGCCGTCGCGGCGGTAGGCATAGCGCCCCACGTTTTCGAGCGGTTCGTCGGCGGCTCCCGGGGCGAATCCCAGCGCGTGCATGGCCGAAGCCTGCCGGGCCACGTCGTCCGGACCGATGCCGCCGATCGACGAGATGCCGCCGCCCATATAGCGTCCGAGCAGCTTCTCGCCGACGCCGAGCGGTTCGAACAGCGCGGCGCCCCGGTAGCTGCGGATGGTCGAGATGCCCATCTTGGACATGATTTTCAGCATCCCCTTGTCCACGGCCTTGATGTAATGGCGCTCCGCGGCCTCGAAGTCGAGCTGCAACTCCCCGGAGGCGGTCAGCGCCTTGAGAATGGCGAACGCCATGTAGGGATTGACCCCGCTGGCGCCGTAGCCCATCAGCAGGGCGACGTGCATCGTTTCGCACACTTCGCCGCTCTCGACGATCACGGCGATCTGCGAACGCTTGCGGCGGGATATCAGGTAGTGGTGCACGGCCGACATGGCCAGCAGCGAGGGGATGGCGGCATGCGCGGCATCGACGCCGCGGTCGCTGAGGATCATATAGTTGTATCCGTCGTCCACCGCCTTTTCCGCGGCCCGGCACAGTTCGCCGAGCGCCTTTTCGAGCGCCGCGCCGTCGCCGCCGACCGGGAAGAGCATCGGCAGCGTGATCGTGCGGAATCCCTTGTATTCCAGATGGCGCAGGATGTCCAAATCGCGGTCCGAGATGATCGGCGAGGACATCATCACCACCTTGCACAACTCCGGAGAGGGTTTCAGAATGTTCTTGCGCACGGCGCCGATGTAGCTCGTCAGCGACATGACCAGCTCCTCGCGGATGGAGTCCATAGGCGGGTTGGTGACCTGGGCGAACTGCTGGCGGAAGAAATTGAAGAATCGCTGGGGTTTCCGCGACAGCACGGCGATCGGCGTGTCGTCGCCCATCGAAACCAGCGGTCCGGCCGCAGCCGCAGCCATCGGCCGGATGATACGGTCGATCTCCTCCCGGTCGTAGCCGAAGGCGCGCAGCAGCTGGGGGTAATTCTCCACCTCGTGCGTCACGCTGCGTCCGCTGGTGATGTTTTTCAGAAGGATGCGGTTGTCGTGCAGCCACTCGTCGTAGGGGTGTTCGTTGGCCAGCCGACTCTTTATCTCGTCGTCGAACAGAATCTGCCCCTGCTCGGTATCGACCATGACGATCTTGCCCGGCTCCAGACGCCCTTTCGACTCGATGTCGGCGGCCGGAATGTCCAGCACGCCCGTCTCGGAGGCGATGACCATCAGCCCGTCGCGCGTGATGAGATAACGGGCCGGGCGCAGGCCGTTGCGGTCGAGCATGCCGCCCGCATAACGGCCGTCGGAGAAGATGACGGCCGCAGGACCGTCCCAGGGAGCCATGAAGATGGAGTGGTATTCGTAAAAGCTCTTCAGCTTCTTCGAGAGCGGATTCTTCTCGTTGAAGCTCTCCGGAACGAGCATCGCCAGCGCATGCGGCAGCGACATGCCGCCGCGCAGGAAAAATTCGAGCGCATTGTCGAACGACGCGCTGTCGCTCATCCCCGGCTGGATGATCGGCCCGAGGCCGCCCTCCGCATCGCCGGCGAACTCGGGGTGGAGCACCGCCTCGCGCGTCCCCATCCAGAGCCGGTTGCCGCGGATGGTGTTGATCTCGCCGTTGTGCCCGATCAGCCGGAAGGGCTGCGCGAGACTCCACGTCGGGAAGGTATTGGTCGAAAAACGCGAATGCACCAGAGCGATGGCGCTCGAAAAGTAGGGGCTTTGCAGATCGGTGAAGTAGTGGCGCAGCTGGCGGGAGGAGAGCATCCCCTTGTAGACGATCGTCCGGGTCGAGAGACTGACGATGTAGCAGCTCTGCTTGTCGCGGATGGCGGAGCCGGCCAGCCGGAACTCGATCCGCTTGCGGACGATGTAGAGCAACTCTTCGAGCCGCTGGCGGTCGTCGCACCCCACGATGAAGAGCTGCCGGATGACGGGCTCCGTCGCCGCGGCGTCGGCGCCGAGGATCGAACTGTCAACGGGAACGTTGCGCGACGCCGTCAGACGAAGCCCCTGCTCCTCGACGACCTCCGTCACCAGCTGCATGAAAAGCTGCTGGTCGGCGCCGTCGCGCGGCAGGAAGACCATGCCGACGCCGTAACGCCCCTTCTCGGGCACGGGAATGCCGTTCAGCAGAATGAATTCATGGGGAATCTGCACCAGAATACCCGCGCCGTCGCCGGTCTTGTTGTCCGAGCCTTCGGCTCCGCGGTGCGCCATATGCTCGAGGACGCACAGCCCCTGTTCGACGACCGAATGGTATTTGTTTCCGTTGATGTTGACGACGAGTCCGACGCCGCAGGCGTCATGCTCGCATTCCGGGCGGTACAATCCTCCGTCCGGCATAGTTTGTTCTCTGTTCATAGGGCAACCTGATCTAACCGCTACAAATATAACGATTTCTGAAAAAAAAGAGCCGTTTCGGCGCATTTGTTTTGAAATTATTTTAATAATGCCTATATTTGCAACGGATACAATACAGCGGCAATCATGCGAAAAACATCTCCGGATACACGCAACGACCGATGGTCGATCACCATCGAATCTGCCGCCTCACGACAGCGCTGACACGACGCCACAGGGAAATCGACCCTCGTGGCGTTTTTCTTTCCGGCTTTTCGCCTGCGGCGGAAAGACCCGGGTCCGCAAATCCGGGATTCCAGGAAATTCCCAAACCCAATCCAATATATTATTATGAAGAAAATCGAAGCTGTCATCCGTCGAACGAGGTTCGAGGAGACGAAGGAAGCCTTGCTGGAAAACGGCGTGGAGTGGTTCTCCTACGTCGATGTACGGGGCTCGGGCCACGCCCGCAACCGCCGCGTCTACCGCGGCGTGATGTACGAAACGGACATCATCGAGCGCATGATGCTGATCCTGATCGTCCGCGACGAACTGTGCGACAAGGCCATCGACACGATCATCCGCACGGCGCGCACGGGCGAGATCGGCGACGGGCGCGTCTGGGTGTCGGACATCGACCACTATTACAGCATCCGCACGGGACGCTGCGACGAGCAGATCAATCACAAGCGGTCGCCCGAAGAGATGGCGGCCGGGACTCCGGAGAAAAAGTAAATACGAACGAAGGTTAGGTTAAGATTTCAGGTTATGGAAAACACGATGGACATCACGGCCCGCATCGACGGGCTCTCTTCGGCCGCAGACACCATCTGGGTGCTGCTGGCGGCAATTCTTATCTTCATGATGCAGATGGGCTTCGCATCGGTGGAGGCCGGCTTCACACGGTCGAAGAACACGGCCAACATCCTGATGAAGAATCTGCTCGACTTCTGTTTCGGGGCTTTGCTGTTCTGGCTTCTGGGCTTCCGGCTGATGTTCGGGGCCGACGCGTTCGCCGGGCTGCTGGCCAATCCGTTCGCACCCGGCGCCTCCATCCCGGACAACATTCCGCAGACCGCGTTTCTGATCTTCCAGACCATGTTCTGCGCCACGACGGCCACCATCGTCTCGGGAGCTATGGCCGAACGGACGCAGTTCAGAGCCTATTTCGTCTATTGCATCTTCATCTCGGCGCTCGTCTACCCGCTGGCCGGACACTGGACTTGGGGCGGCGGCTGGCTGGCCGCCCTGGGCTTCCACGACTTCGCCGGGTCGGCCGTAGTGCACTCCGTGGGCGGATGGCTGGCGCTCGTAGGGGCGGCGCTGGTCGGCCCGCGCATCGGGAAATACAAGAACGGGAAACCCCGGGCCATCCTCGGGCACAATCTGACCATCGCCACGCTGGGCGTCTTCATCCTCTGGATCGGCTGGTTCGGATTCAACCCCGGCAGCACGGTGGGCATAGCGACCCCCGCCTTGCAGGAGAGCGCCTCGCAGGTCTTCATGAACACCAATATCGCCGCTGCGACGGGTGCGCTCACCGCATTGTTCGCGGCCTGGTTCCGTTACGGAAAGCCGTCGTTGTCGCTGTCGCTCAACGGGGTGCTCGCCGGTCTGGTCGGCATCACGGCCGGCTGCGATGCGGTGACGCCGGCCGGCGCGGCGGCGATCGGCATTCTCTGCGGCATGGCGATGGTCTTCGCCGTGAACTTCTTCGACGCCGTCGTGAAGGTTGATGACCCGGTGGGCGCAATCTCCGTGCACGGAGTGTGCGGTTCGCTGGGAACCGTGCTGACCGGAGTGTTCGCTACCGACGGCGGTCTGTTCTACGGCGGCGGATGGCGGATGCTCGGCATTCAGACGCTCGGAGCCGCCGTTTACGCCGCGTGGGCGCTCGTCTGCGGCCTCATCCTCTTCGGAACCATCCGCAGCACGATCGGACTGCGCGTCGATCGCCGCATCGAAGAGGACGGACTCGACTACTACGAACACGGCGAAACATCCTACAACAGCTGATCCGGGCAGCCTCCGGAGCGTTCCGATCAGCGCACGGCGGCGTCCAGCGCCTGTTCGATGTCGGCGATCAGGTCATCGACATGCTCCGTGCCGACGGAGAGGCGCACCGTGGCGGGCGTGATCCCCTGCGCGGCCAGCTCCTCGGGCGAAAGCTGCGAGTGGGTGGTCGTCGCCGGGTGGATCACCAGCGACTTCACGTCGGCGACGTTCGCAAGCAGCGAGAAGATCTCCAGCGAGTCGATGAAACGGTGCGCCTCCTCCTGACCGCCGCGGATCTCGAAGGTGAAGATCGAGCCGCCGCCCTGCGGGAAATACCTTTCATAGAGCGCGTGGTCGGGATGGCCGGGCAGCGCCGGGTGGTTCACCCGGACGACTCCGGGGTGGTGCGACAGGTACTCCACCACCTTCAGGGCATTCTGCACGTGCCGCTCGACACGCAGCGAGAGAGTTTCGAGCCCCTGCAACAGAATGAAGGCGTTGAAGGGCGAAAGCGCGGCGCCCGTGTCGCGCAGCAGGATCGCCCGGATGCGCACGGCATAGGCCGCAGCACCGGCCGCTTCGGTGAAGCGCACGCCGTGGTAGCTGGGATCGGGTTCGGAGAGCTGCGGGAATTTGCCCGAGGCGGCCCAGTCGAAGCGGCCCGAGTCAACGATCACGCCGCCCAGCGACGTGCCGTGGCCGCCGATGAACTTCGTCGCCGAATGCACGACGATGTCGGCACCATGTTCGATGGGGCGGATCAGGTAGGGAGTTCCGAACGTATTATCGACGATCAGCGGAATCCCGTGGCGGTGTGCGACGGCGGCCACCGCTTCGATGTCGATGACGTTCGAATTGGGATTTCCCAGCGTCTCGATGAAGATCGCCCGGGTCTCGGGGCGCACGGCCCGCTCGAAATTCGCAACGTCCGACGGATCGACGAAAGTCGCCGTCACGCCATAGGTCGGCAACGTATTCGCCAGCAGGTTGTAAGTGCCGCCGTAGATGGTTTCGGCCGCAACGATGTGCTCCCCCGCGCGGGTGATATTCTGAAAGGCGTAGGCGATGGCCGCGGCTCCCGAGGCTACGGCCAGCGCCGCGACGCCGCCTTCGAGCGCGGCGACACGCTCCTCGAAGACCGACTGTGTCGGGTTGGTCAGGCGTCCGTAGATATTGCCGGGGTCCTGCAATCCGAAACGAGCGGCGGCGTGCGCCGAGTTGCGGAAGACATAGGAGGTGGTCTGATAGATCGGCACCGCACGTGCGTCGGTCACGGGATCGGGCCGCTCCTGGCCCACATGGAGTTGCAGCGTTTCGAAGTGGAGATTTTCGCGTTTCATAGCCGTAAGAGTTAATATCGTTCAACACTTGCAAAGCTACGATCTGCAAATTTTTCAAACAAGAAATCCGAAAAATATGGAAAATATCGCTATTTTTACACCCTAACACAGAAAATAACCGCGGACCGGCCGCCGAAAAACGGCCCCGGAAAGAATTTTATTCCATGAACAGACTCGACAAGACCGATTTGCAGATCCTGCGCATCCTGCAAGAGAACGCCCGCCTGACGACCAAGGAGCTCGCCGCACGTGTGCATCTCTCGCCCACGCCCGTATTCGAACGGCTCAAGCGGCTCGACAACGAAGGCTATATCCGCAAATACGTCGCCGTGCTCGACGCCGAGAAGCTCCACTGCGGCTTCGTCGTCTTTTGCAGCGTAAAGCTCCGGCGCCTCAACCGCGACATCGCCGCCGAATTTACGCGCATCGTGCGCGGAATTCCCGAGGTCACCGAGTGCTACAACATCTCGGGCGACTACGACTATCTGCTGAAAATACACGCCCCCGACATGAAATACTATCTTTGCTAATATAATCGGAAGCGATTTACGACCTCACTTTAAGTCGTTTACGAGAGCGCAAAAATTACGAGGGTTAAAATCAGGGTTAAAACCCGGTCATTTTCAACAATCCAAACTCTCTAACAATCATCTCAATACACGAATAGTAAATAATAAATCACATCTTCAATAGTGCACTATTACACCCTCTATTCGACCGGGGCGCTGGGTAGGCTTCAATAGTACATCCGTCGTAATAAACGCGCCAACGGAGAACTCACTATTACAGCCGTCGATTCCAATAGAGCAACACCCTTTTTAGCACCCGTCATTCCTCCACATCAGCAATAGCCCGTCCATACAACGACAAAAGGGACGATCTCCAAGCGTTTCCCGTTTTCACGCCACATCACGCGCCAAACGTAGGTATAGACAGGCTGGAGAGAAGGACCTATCTCCAACAACGCACCGCGCCGCGGCTCGAAATAATATTAGGGTATTTCTCCAATACCAATCCCCGGCTAAGACCTCCGAGCGCCAATAATAGGAGCTTCGCCTACAAGGCCGAAAACAGCGATTTTCAAGAGGCGTTTCCTTCGGACGGGTAAATACTCCTTCGAAGCGGCAGGAGCGTAGAAATCGGCATCTACAACAGCATAGGGGAGAACGCCGCGAGAGCTGGCCGAGGGCGCGTATTATAGAATGTCAAGGAGCCTGACGGGACGCGGCTCGAAATAATATACACCGTTCCTCCTATTAGGCAAGGACGAGATCATCAAGGAGCTCTTATTACAACATACGGCGTTTCTATATACAACGATTTCATTACGCAGTCTCTATATTTACATTACAACGTTTACAGCATTTACAGCGAGAGGCATTACCCAGCTTTATTCAGCGGGTAATTTTCCCTCGTTTTTTATCTTATATCATAAGTCAATATTATCACGCCTCTGGCGGTTATTCAATCTAATCAAATCTATCAAGTGCCACTTTATCGCCTCGGTAAATTCAATACGGTAATCCGGGTATAAGTAATCCTTTTCCCGCTCGTGATGCCTCCGCAGCCACTTTCTAAAATCGCGTTGAGCCCCTTTCGACAACAGCCCGGCATAGCCGTCCAATTCAGTATGAGATAGGCTCGCCAATCCCAGAATCACGAAATAATCGGTCAGTTCCTTCAAGCTCCCCCGTTTAGGCCGAAACGACGGCCGACGGCCTATATTATCAAAGGCAAAAGCCTGACAATTCCGCCAAAAGAAATTCACAATCCGGGTATATTCTTCAAGCAGTCCGCCGAGCGTTCCTACCTTCAACCGGGAGAGTACCTTCCGTCGCCCGCCTTTCAACGTAAATTCAACCCGAAGGGCGTTTTTCTCCGGGTAGAGGTCCGGATTCCGTATTAGCACGTTCCGATTATCTTTATAGGTATAGGCGTTTAGACCGCACCAATTGAGATAGAATCGCTACCTTTGTAGCATGGAAACCAGAAATCAATT
>ENA-UEPH01000238-UEPH01000238.1-human-gut-metagenome-genome-assembly--contig:-NODE-238-length-67324-cov-7.660282_pt1 | contig 67324 bp, 69 predicted proteins | sample MGYA00242891_ERZ507898 | MGnify/ENA primary metagenome ERZ507898 (study PRJEB26167, sample SAMN06115411) | human gut metagenome | host: Homo sapiens | place: China:Guizhou | collected 2014-10-15...
GTTTATCACGAGGAATGGGGTATCGGTTTCCGCCTTGAGGACAACTGCCTTGTTACAGAAAACGGCTGCGAAAACCTTTCCGCCGCAATTCCGCGCACGGTCGAAGAAATTGAAGCTGTTATGCGCGGGGAATAAGGCAAAGCATGAACGGGCATCGGACAGCAAAAAAGCAACCGGAACAAACTCTGCGAAACTTTAAAAACTGACTTTATGGAACAGGTAATTCTGTGGATATTGGGCGTCGGTGCCGTCATCGGCGGAATTGACAGATTGGCGGGCAACAGATTCGGACTCGGCGAGAAGTTTGAGGAGGGTTTCCGCCTGCTTGGGCAAACAGCCCTTTCAATGGCGGGGATTCTCTGCCTTGCGCCGCTGCTCTCCGACGGATTGGAGACGGTTCTTGCGCCGATATTTCGTGCAGTCGGGCTTGACCCTGCAATGCTCGGCGGTGTTATTGCAATCGATATGGGCGGGTACCAAACCGCCGCTGCGCTTGCGCAAAACGCTGCTGTCGGAAGATATGCGGGGATACTTTCTGCCGCAACGCTGGGCTGCACGGTGTGTTTTGTGATCCCGCTCGGGGCAGGAATGCTGAAAGAGGAGGACAAAACCGCCTTTTTTAAGGGGATCTCGATAGGCCTCGGGGTTATGCCGATTGCTCTCGCAGCAGGCGGTGTTGCAGGCGGAATGGAAATTTTTACGCTGCTTGTGCAAACATTGCCGATAATACTTTGCTCCGTTTTGCTGATGCTGGGATTGCAGCTGTTTCCGCGCGGAACGGTTAAAGCGTTTACCCTGTTTTCGAAACTGCTGCAAGCCGCCTCAACAGTGGGGCTGACTCTCGGCGCGTTTCAATACATCACCGGGTTCCGACTTATCGCGAAACTTACCCCGCTTGAGGAGGCGATGAAAACCGTTTCCGCAATCGGAAACGTGATGCTCGGTAGCCTTCCGACCGCCGAAATATTGCGCCGCGCATTGTCAAAGCCGTTCAACCGTATCGGGAAAAAGCTCGGAATGCGGGATTGCAGCCTTGCTGCCCTGCTGATCGGGTGCGTAAGCGCTGTTCCTGCTCTTGCCGTGCTCAAGGATATGGATGACAGAGGGCAAACGGTGAATGCCGCATTCCTTGTTTGCGCCGCCTCCGCGCTTGCGGCGCATCTCGGGTTTACGCTCAGCGTTGAACTGAACATGGCGGTTCCGCTTTTGCTGACAAAATTTTTGGGAGGATTTTGCGGTATTGCGGCGGCATTGCTGCTGACGGGAAAAGCGGGACGGCGGAGAAAAGGTCAACGCTCTTAGAACGGGAATCAATCCGACGACGGACAATCAATCTGTTGGCGGAGACAATTCGGAACATTCGGTATCGTTCGGCTTTACCGCTTCGAGAAGGGCTTTTGCTTTTTTATACTTTGCCCGCCGCGCGGCAAGCTGCTCCGCATCGATTTCGGAACAGCCCGCATAACGTGTTTCGTCCGAATTATGCGCAATGTCCGCAAGTTTGACGCGGACTGCTGTCGGATTGCTGCGTATTGCCCGGATGTAATCGAAATAGTCAATGCCGTCTTTATGCGTCAGCAGTTTTAACACATCGATAACAGCCGACGGAAATTCGGATTCAAGTTCAGAGAGTGTTATGTCCGTGTCCTCTGCAACGTCGTGAAGAAGTGCTGCGCAGACCGAAATTTCATCGGGCATTTGTTCCGCAAGATGAATGGGGTGAAAAATATAAGGCACGCCGCATTTGTCAACCTGCCCGGCATGGGCAGCGTATGCAGTACGCATTGCCTTATTGGTGAGGAGGGTGTAAATCATGGTTCAAACGATCCTTTCGGATTTCAGTGTAACTCAGCATATTCAAGCTGAACAAGAGTGCAAAAACACAAAAAACTCTCGAAACCTTCGAGAGTTTGGAGCGGGAAACGGGGCTCGAACCCGCCACCTCCGCCTTGGCAAGGCGGCGCTCTACCAAATGAGCTATTCCCGCAGCATGGTGCCTCAGAGTGGAGTCGAACCACCGACACAGGGATTTTCAGTCCCTTGCTCTACCAGCTGAGCTACCGAGGCAAAATGGCGATCCGAAGGGGGCTCGAACCCCTGACCTCCAGCGTGACAGGCTGGCATTCTAACCAACTGAACTACCGGACCGCGTGGTGGGAACAACAGGGCTCGAACCTGTGACCCTCTGCTTGTAAGGCAGATGCTCTCCCAGCTGAGCTATGCTCCCAAGCTGGCCCGCCGCATCGCTTGATTGTGTCGAGCGCGGCGACGAAATATATAATACACGATTATACGGTTTTTGTCAACCGTTTTTTGAAAATTCTTCCGAATGAATTTGAAGATATGCGGAGGGCGTGATGGGCAGCGGGGTTGGCGTTCCTTCTTTTTTTGGAGGCTATATCGGGCTACCGTCCGGACCCGTTTGGGGAATAATCCCCCAAACCCCTTCTTCGCTTCGCGGCAGTTATTCGCTGCTTAACACAAAAACGGCCGGGACTGCGCCGCCTTTTCGGCGTTTCCCGGCCGCAAATTGCATTTGGCTCCACGCGCGCACCCGCGCACGTCCGAATGAAGGCTTCTATGCGGGGGATGAAGCCTGTCCGTCAGTCAACGGAATCCTCCGCGCCGATATCACTCTGTCTTTCGCCGGATTCCTCTTCCGCGAGCGCCAATTTGGCGATTTCCTCTTCGCTCAGCCCGGCCAGCGCGCCCTCATACATCGTATCTTGCGCGGCGGCATCTCCGCTCTGCGCCGGTTCGGCGGTGGCTTCGGGTTCTTTCTCCGGCTCTGCGGTCTCTTCGGGAACCGCAGTCTCTTCCGGGATCGCGGTCGCTGCCGGGGCAGGCTCTCCCGCGCCGCTGCGATTGGTCACAACAATCAAACCGATTACAGCAATCAGCGCGACCACCAGCACGGCGACCACGATTTTCATCTTCGGCTGCATCGGACTCACCCTTTCTCATACCGTTTTCCATGGGACCAACGGCTTTGCTTATTCGTTCAGCTTTTTCGTTTACAGATTTTCCAGTTCGATCAGGCCGCAGCCGCCGTCTTTGCGGCGGTATACCGTCGCTGCCATGCCCGTTTCAATGTTGTTGAACATGTAGAAGGAATGGCCGAGCATGTCCATCTCCAAAATGGCGTCTTCCACGCTCATCGGCTTGGCCGCGTAGCGCTTCACGCGGACAACCGCCGTCTCCTCTTCCTCCTCTCCTGCTTCGGGAGCGGCGTCAACCGCTGTCGGCTTCTTTCTCAAATCGCGTCCCAGACGCGTTCTGAGCTTCTTCATCTGCCGCTCCAGAACATCTATACCTTTATCCAGCGCAGGGAGGGAAATCTCCCGCTCCTGGTTTTCCGTGCGAAGCGTGTGGCCCATGTAGGGCATGGTCATTTCGACCTTGTAGGTGTTCTTCTGTTCGGTAATACGAACGCCGATCACCGTATCGCCCTCGGCCTCATCCTTGAAATAAGCATCCATGCGCTGATGAATCCGGCGCTCCATCGTTTCAATGACTTCGGCGGGAACATGCGCGTCTTTAAGCACAAAACGTGTAATCATGAAATCGGCCTCCTTTGCCTTGGGATTGCCTTTTTTGTGTTTGTTTGGCCTTTTCGGCTCTTTCTCCTTTCTTCGGTTCCAGTATACGAAATTTGTCATCTTTCTTCAAGTCAAATCGCATATTGTTTGTAAGGAATTAACAAACGTTCGTCCTGTTCAGAATCTTTCTGTACGTCGGCAGCATGTCGCGCTCGCTCACATACTCGTCCAGGCGGTCAATATCAAGCCAGCCGACCGCGCTGTTTTCGTCCTCCGCGACGCGCAGGGGCAGCGTGTCGTCCGCCTCGAACAGATAGGATACGTTCAAATGCAGATGGCTCCCGACCGCCCTGCCGCGCTTCACGTGCGCCCAAACCGGCAGGATTTCCAGCGAGACCACGCCGCCTCCTATCAGCCTGAGATGCTCGATGCCCGTTTCTTCTTTGGCTTCGCGCATCGCCACATGCAGCAAATCGGTTTCGCCGTCCGCATGGCCGCCCGTCCAGGCCCAGCTCTGATAGATTTTGTGAAACGCCATCAGCGTTTTCGTGCGCGCGCCGTTCACAATGATCGAGGATGCCGTCATGTGCGCATAGGCGCAGTCCCGCAGCAAAAGCCGCTCTCCTTCGCGGTCAATCAGGGTCAATATCTCCGCCTTCTCTGCCGCCTCGCGTTCGTCCTTCGGGATATAGTCTCGGATTGTCTGCTTCCAGTCCTCCGGAATGTTCGGGTTTTGCATCAGCATACCGATTCTCACATGCCTTTCGTCAAACCGCCGCGAAACGGAAAATTCAAAAACCTCAGGTTCCTGGCAACGTATGGGGCAAAGTCCCATCGTCTCTTCTATTTTACCATAACTCCCCCTCGCCGCGCAAGTCAGCCGAATCCCTCCGCCGCGTCGGTAATCTCCCCCTGCGGGGTCATCTCCACGGCAATGCCTTCCTCGTCCTCCTCTGTGCCCGGCTGATACAGCCAAATCTCAAAGCCCGCTTCGCGCGTCTCCGAATTATATCGCAGTGCGACCGTGCACGCCGCGCCCAAAATGCCCTTTCTGGATCGCATCCACGCCTTCGACCATGTTTTTGCGTCCTTCGTCGGCCCGTGATGCAGCACATAGTCCCTCGCTTTTGCCTCGGCTTCGTCAAAACTCAGTTCGCCTTCTACCGGATGCACGAAATAATGCTCCATTCTGCTCGGCTTTCCCAGTTCCGCATCATCCCCAAGGCGCACAAAACCCGATCGGTTATCCTCTGTCTCGTCCTTGGCTACGTTCCAATCCAACTGTGCCCAACCGTCCGAGCCGATGCCGATGATGTCGGCGCTTTGGTTCATCTTGCGCAAAACCTCCGCGTTTTCGTCTGGCGCGGCGTAAACTGTCAGTTCGCCCGCATTCGCGTATCGCACCATGTGCGGCACATCGCGCTCCTTTAACGCGGTATAAGCCAAATCCCAGGTGTGCATCCACCCTTCCAGCGCCGCTTCCTCGCTGCCCACGCGCACATGCGCCCATGTCCGCGTGACTTCCGTCACTTCCACAATCGCACCGCTGTAATAGCCAAACAGCATGTCGCTGTCCTCGTTCGGCTCGGCATAGAGCGCCACCGTGTCACTCTCCTCTTCCGGCGCGCAGACCGCTGTTCCGCTTTGCGGCATCCAATTATACACTTTTTGAATTTCGCCCGTCGTGGAGATTTCCGCAAAGAGCGCGGAAAAGGTCGATGTCCGTTCGTTGAAAAGCATCGGGTCCATCATGAACACGCGATACGACGCTTCGCCTCGCCACGGTTCATAGGATACGCCGCTGCAATCCCATTGAATTTCCTCATTCAGCAGCTTTTCGTCGTCATATTCCGCGCAGAGGCCCCATTCCGTCCGCTTTTGGCGAACCTCTTCGCGAAAGATGCGCTCGGCTTCTTCCACGGTGATTTCGCCGTCCAGCGGCAAAACCGGATACGAAACCGAATCCCATTTGTCCGGCCTGTCGTTGACGACGTCATAGGGAATAAAGCCGTTTCTGCCCCAAATGGCGGCCCATTGGCCGTTATAGCCCATGATTTTGATTCCGCACGGCCCTTGCGCTGCCTCCACAATGTCCGACTGTTCGTCGCATGCCTGATAAATGATGACGTCGCTTTCAAAGCCCGGCATTGAAGCGTATTGCGTAATCTCCCGCATCGCTTCCGCGCCGTATTTCAGCCGTTCCTGCCGGATATAGCCCTCCAGCGAGTCGCCCTCCATGCCCATGCGCACGTGCGCCCAGCCGTCCGCAAGGTCGAGCACTTGCAGCGGCGCGCCCTGAAAATAGCGCATCAGCGTTTCGCTCCGCCCGTCGGGCGCTTCATGCAGCACGACCGAGCCGTCCGCTTCCTCCGGCGCGCAGACCGCCGCGCCGATTTGCGGCGTATCGAGGTCGGCGGCCAGCGCTGAGGCCGTCAGCATGAACGCCGTTACCAGCAAACCCAGTATTTTTTTCATGGTAAGCATTCCTCCCTTCTACTGATATAGACGAAACAAACAGGGAAGAATTTCAGAAAATTCCAATTTGACGAAAAAAAAATAGGGACGCACCCTTTAACGGTTCGTCCCTATTTGGGTTTGTGTGTTCCTGTTCAAAGGCCTCCCTCTTCAAGGGCGGCGGCGCGCCGCGGGCGTGACGGAAGGCGTTCGCTTCTCAATTCATCTTCACGGCGTCTTTTTCAAACCGAATCCCGTAGTGAAACAGGAAGCCGAGTACCAGCGCCGCGCCGCAGACCCACGGCGCAAGCAGCACGGCGGCGAGCGCATACAGCGCGGGCACATCCGCCACCTTTTCATGGGGGGATGTGACGATAACCCGCAGCACGGACAGCTGGCGAAACGCGTTCATCGCGTTGTTTTTGATGGTTTCAAAATCCATGCTCATCCCTCCTTACGCCTTGGCCACGCGAACCCGCATGCCGAAGAGCACAACCAGCAGCACGGTCAGCACCGCCAGTCGGACGCTCGCAAGGGCCGCCAGCACGGCCAGCCACATAGGCGCTTTGACAAAGGTGCGTCCCGTGCCTTCCACGACGAGCTGGCTGCCGAAAATCAGGCTCAGAATCTCTTTGATTTTATCCCACATCGTCTTTTCTCCGTATGTTTACAGGCGGGTGAGCATCAGCTTGCCGCTCATGGTATCCATGTGAATCGGCAACGCGCACGTACCGTAGCGGTTCGGACCAAACTCGTTGACAATCTTGCCGCTCATGCTGCTGATATCGGCCACAAACCCGCGGATATCGCCGGGCAGAGCCACATGCACGCTGGCGCTCATGGAATTGATCTGAATCTTGCGCGTCGGCGCAACGGTGCAGAGCACCTCCACGTCGCCGGAAACGCTGCTGATTTCCCACTCTTCGCTCGCGCCCTCAGCGTGAATCTTGCCGGAAACGACATTCAGATCCGCGCGGTTCGCGTCGCAGGAGATGAACTGTTTGCCCGAAACGGTGCTGACCACCACGTCGCCCGCGCAGGCGCTGACCGTCGCGCCGCCGGAGATGGTCGTCACGTCGATTTCCTTGGCGCGGATGCCCGCGTCCGGTTCGACGCGCACGTCGCCGGAGGTCGTGTTGACCTTCACCTTATCCACGTCAATGGCATACAGGCGGATATCGCCGGAGGTCGTGCTGAGCACGTAATCGGCGGCATAGCCGCGCGGCACGCGCACCGTCACCTTGCCGCCCTCCTTTTGAAAGACGGAGAAGAATGTCTTAAACACATCCGGGTTGGCGCGGCGCACGCTCAGCGTGTGCTCCTCCAGCGTCACGGTCGGCTGTTCCACGCCCTTGCACCCGGCTTCCCACTCGATGACCACATCCGTGCCGTCCGCAGACTTCACGGTGATGTCGTCGGAATCCAGACTCACGTTCACCTCGCGCAGCCCCGCCGCCGGATAGCGGCTGATGACGACCACGCCCGGCGCGCCCTTGAAGGATTCAGCCTGCTTAGCCGCGTTCTCCGCGTCTCGCACTACGTCGTCCAGATCGATCGGCTCGTTGGGACAGCCCGCGTCCGCCTCCACCTCTGCCGCGTCGGCGTTCAACGCTTCCTGCATTGCGTCCATCTCGTGCTGAAGCGCGTCAAATTCGTCGTCCGAAGCGCTGTCCGTCTGCTCAGACTGCGCGGCTTTTTCCTTCTCGGCCAGCTCGGCGAGCTTCTTTTCCACGTCGTCGGCCTCGGTTTCCAGCGCGTAAGCCTTCGCGCGCAGTTCCCGCGCACCCTCCTGATCGCCTGCCGCCTGCTTGAGTTCCGCTTCGGCGCGGATGGTCTTGGCGCGTTCGCGCAGCGCCGCCGGAGCTTTGGGCTTTTCCTCGCCAAAGTCGATGACGATTTCGCCCTTGTCGCCGGAGAGCTTGTCGATGGCCTTGCCCGCCGCCTTCTGCGCGTCGCTCAAACCCTTGCCGACCGCTTTGCCAATGCCGCCGATCACGCCGCCCGTCAGGTCGTCCACCTGCCGAACCAGCTTCTGCGCCTGCGGCACAATCTGCTTGCCCACGTCGCCCAGCGCGCCGAAAGCCTTGCCCAGCGCTTCGCCGATATCCGGCGTCTTTTCGGTCTTGACCTCAAAATCCGGCTCGTCGGCCCCGGCTTCCTCGCCCTCGGCCGTCTCGTCGCTTTGCGTCTGAGTCTCGGTTTGGGCGGTTTCTTCGGCACTGTCCTCCGGCTTTTCGGCGTTCATTTCGCGCAGCAGGCTCTGCACGTCGCCCAGCGACGCGGCCACCTCGGCGAAAGCTTCTTCCTCCGTCTTGCCCGCGCGGACGGAATCCTCAAACCGCGCCTGGGCGTTGGCCATCAGCTCGTCGCGCAGGGCAAGGTTATCCGCCGTCATCTTCATATCGGCAAAAATTTCATCGATCATTCTTCGAATCTGCTTGTTCATCATTTTGATGCGTCCTCCATTCCAAACAGTTCGGATATCACGGCGCGGTATTTCCGCCAGTCCGCCTGGTTTTCCGCAAAGAGCGCTCTCCCCTTTTCGGTCAGGTGGTAGTAGCGTCTGCGCGCGCCTGCGTTTTCGTTGCCCCAATAGGATTCAATCATGCCTGCCGTTTCCAGCCGCCTGAATGTCGTATACAGGGTCGCTTCTTTCAGCTGTAATTCTCCGCGGGTGATCTCCTGCACGTTTTTGCTGATGACGTAGCCGTAGCTGTCGCCGCCCGCAAGCTGCGCGAGGATGATCGTATCGGTATAGCCGCGAAGGATGTCCGATGAATTCAGCATTTCATCACCTCCGACAAGATACAGTATAGCTCTATATACCTCATCTGTCAATGTATCTCGGAAAGTTTTTTCAAAACCGTTTGCCGGTCAGTCGCCCCTCGCTCATCCGCAGCGGGCCATTTCATCTGCTGACGCGCATGCGCGCCCCGCGTCCGGGCCGCTTTGTTAAATTTGTGGTCATATCATTGACGGTTATCGGCATTTCTTCTATAATGAGGTTATCCGAGGATCGATTCTGCTGTTATTTCCGACCCATTTTGAAGGAGGTTGACCCATGAAGAAAAGCGTTTTCTTCCTCACCCTGCTGTTATGCCTGTCGCTCATTTTCCCCGGCGCGCATGCAGAGGATACCTATGTACCTGGCGAACGGATGCGTTCGCTCGTCTCTTCCGCGCTGGAAGCGGGACAGCTTGTCGGCGGCGAAGCGCACTTTTCGCTGACGCTGCCCGACAGCATGCTCCCCGACGACGAGGAAGGCCGCGCGCAGTTTGACGCGCTGGCCGAGGTCGTTCAGGGCGTCAGTCTGGCGGGCGGCATGGGCAGACTGGACGACGGTTACCGCGTGGAACTGGGCGGCGCTTACACCGCGCCATCCGGCGACAACGTCTACGTCACCGGCGCGGCCAACCTGACCGCCGACGGCCTGAGTCTGGAAAGCAACCTGATCGAGGGCGAACGCCTCAGCATCCGCTGGGAAACCCTGCTGGAAATGCTGGGATTAAGCGAAAACGAAATTGACGCGCTGCTCTCCCTGCCCACCACGGATTGGGACAGCACGCTGAATGAGCTGAACGACGAGCTGGCACAGGCCGCCGAAACCTTCGGCAAGCTGGCCGACCCGTATCTGGTCACGCTGGCCGATTTCGCCGCCACGCTGAACATTCAGCAGCGCCGCAACGTGGAAGCCGAAAACGGCTATCCGGCCGTGGAAAACGAAATTTCCATCACCTGCACCGCCGAGGAGCTGAGCCGCCTGCTCCATTCGCTGGCCGATCAGGTCGAAAAAGATACGGCGCTGCGCCCCTATCTGGAACAGCTCATCCAAAACTGCGACCTGACCGTCACAGACGGCGACAGCGAAACCACACATGTCATGAGCGTTTCCGAGTTCTGCGATGAAACGCGTCAATTCGCCGATGTGCTGGCCGAAACGGACGGTTCGCTCGGCATCCTGCTGGGCTACAACGACGACGGTCTGCCCTTCTATCTGACCCTTGCCCTCTCCGACGGCGAGACGCTGGACGCGCTTGCGTTCCAGATGCTCCCCGGCGAAACCGAGGATACCTGTGTCTTCACCCTCCGCGCGTTGGAATCCGACGGCGACAGTGCCAATACCCTGCTTGATACGGCGCTGACGCTGACGCTCGACCCCGACGACAAGCAAGTATATGCCGCCGAGCTGAACGTTCAATCCGAGGACTTTACCCTGTATTTTGCGATGGACAGCAGCGCCGTCACCACCGAAGACAGCCTGCCCGGCTATCGTCTGTCGCTTTCCATGAACAGCGCAACCGCCGTCGATTCCGGCACGGCGCTGACTGTCTACACGGGCGACGGTCTGTGCGCGCTGACCGCCGCTGGCGGCGAGCAAACCACGTATGCCGCAAACATCGACATCTATGCCGATACGACGGATTCTCTTCTCGGCTCGGCGAAGATCGAAAGCGGCCTGAGCCTTGAGCCGGACGAAAACAGCCTCGTCGGCCGCTTCTATCTGGATGAAGCCTTCACCGCCGACGACGGAACCCTCTCCTTCGGCACGGATGTCGCGCTTTCCTCGTGGAATTATGACGCGGCCGAAACCGACGCGCTCCGCGAAACCATGTTTGAAACCGCAACCGGCGAAGAACTCGCCGCCCTGCAAAACCGCTTCGTTCAGAGCGCCCAGCAAAAGCTGTTTGCCCTTCTCTCGCTCGTTCCGCAGGAAGTTTTGCAGATGCTGAATTAACGCTTCAAACGCTTCGGGCGTCCTTTCCATAGGGAAAGGACGCCCGTTTTTTTAATGATTATACGTTTTCTTCAGGCTCGATCGCTGGAATGCCGCGATGCTCCACCGGCGTGGAAAAGACGATCTGCGTGCGCGTTCTGCCGAAGCGATGAAGCTGATTGATGAATTGATCCAGCTCCTGCGTCGTATGGAAGCAGACCTTGATAAACATGGAATAATCGCCCGTCACGCAGTCGCACTCCATCACGTTTGGGCAGCCCTCAATATAGGGATAAAACTCCGGCTTCTGGCTCGGCTCAATCTCCAGATTGATGAACGCCTTGATCTGATAACCCATCGCCGCGCAGGAAAGCTGCGCCTGATAACCCAGAATATAGCCCGCCGCTTCCAGCCGCTCGATGCGCGCGCTGACCGCGGGGGAAGAGAGAAACACCTGCTCGGCAATCACCTTGAGCGGCGTGCGCGCATTCTGCTGCAAAATGGTCAAAATCTTTCTATCGATATTATCCATGTCCTTCGCCCCTTGTACTCTGTTCAGATAATAAAGAGGATATCACGCTCCGCCTTATTTCGCAAGGGGTTTTATCAAAGAAACGAAAGATTTCGCATGTGCCGACAGATTCTGCGCTTTCTTAGGGACCATGGCGGAAACCGCGTCTGCTCAGCCGCTTAACCCAAAATCAGCTTCGCCGCCAGCGAAACCGCGCCGCAGCAGACCATGACCAGAATCGGGTTGCTGTGCCTGATTCTCAGCACAGCCAGCGCAATGATAAACAGCGCGACATAGAGTACCTGTACCGTGCTCACGCTGATAACGCCGCCCGCGAAGACCACAACCCGCAGAATCGTCAGCGCCGCGGAGGCAATCAGCGCCACGACCGCCGGACGCAGGCAGGCCAAGACCGCCTGCATCGCGTCCATGCTGCGGTATTTTTCATACAGCCATGACAAAAGCGACACGATGATCAGCGACGGCAGAATGCAGCCCATCGTCGCCACGAGCGCGCCGGGGATGCCCGCCATGCGGATGCCGACAAACGTCGCGGAATTAACGGTAATCGGGCCGGGGGTCATCTCCGCGATGGTCATCAGGTCGGTGAACTCGCTCATCGTCAGCCAGTGGTAATACTCGACGGCTTTCGCCTGAATCATGGGCATGGCCGCGTAGCCGCCGCCGATGGAGAACAGCCCCACCTGTACAAAACAGAGGAATAAATCAAGCAGCATGGGCTTTCTTCCCCCTTCCCATGACGGCGCAGATCACGCCGATGACGCCGCTGGTCAGAATGATATAGATGACGTTCACACCGGAAATCGCCGCGACGAATGCCACAACCATGATGACGTTCAACAGCCATCGCCTGGCTTTGAGCACGCCCGCGCCGAGGTTGAGCACCACATCGACGATGACCGCCGCCACGCCTGCCTGCATGCCCGCAAGTACCGCCGCGACATACGGGTTATCGGCAAACAGCGCGTAAAAATACGAGACGAGCGACAAAATGACCATCGGCGGGATAATGGTTGCAATGGTCGCCACAACAATGCCCGCCGCGCCTGCAACGCGCTGACCGACGAGAATCGCGCCGTTGACCGCGATTGCGCCGGGGCAGGATTGCGCGATGGCCGTCATATCCAGCATTTCATCCTCATCGAGCCAATGCAGGTCATCGACGAACCGACGTTTCATCAGCGTGACGATGACGAATCCGCCGCCGAACGTAAACGTGCTGATGGAGAGCATGGAAAAAAACAGCGTAACCAGCCGCTTTTTCAAGCTCACCTCTTTGATTTTCGTGTCCAAGCAAAAACCTCCTTATTGGGGAAACGATTGGGGTTTCACCCCAAACCCCAGTCAGAACCTGAGGTTCCGACACCTCCCACATTCCGGCTCGCATGCGAGCCGGATAGCAGGGGTGCAGGGGAATGATTCCCCTGCCGGGGCTTGGGGTGGCGCCCCAACCGTCCCCCTCGTTCCCTTTCTTTTCTATCTTATCCCTTGCATTCGCGGGTGTAAAATGCTATTCTTTCATCAGACCCATACCAATTTTGATATGATAGGAGCGTACAAACGTGACCATCCGCCATATGCGCATCTTTTTGGAAGTCTGCCGCACGATGAACGTCACCCGCGCGGCCGAAAATCTCTATATGACCCAGCCCGCCGTGTCGCGCGCCATCCGCGAAATCGAGCAGACATACAGCATCCGTCTGTTCGAGCGGCTCAATCAGCGGCTCTACCTCACCGACAGCGGACGGCGCATGCACGCCTACGCCGTGCACATCGTCGATACCTTCGACCGAATGGAACGCGAACTCAGCGACGGCGACGAACGCGGCGTTCTGCGTGTGGGCGCAAGCATCACGCTCGGCAATTACGAACTGCCCGCCGTCGCCCGCCGCATGAAAAAAGAACGCCCGGGCATCCGTTTACAGGCGACCGTCGCCAACGTCGATACGCTGAAAGACATGCTGCTGGATAATCGGCTTGACGCAGCCATGATCGAAGCGCCGATCGATCACCGTGATTTGACGGGCGAAGCCTTTTCCCGCGACGAGCTGGCTCTGATTCTGCCGCCCGGTCACCCGCTGCTGCAAAAAGACCGCCTCACCCTCGCGGATGTGGCGGCCTGTGATTTGCTTCTGCGGGAAAAAGGAAGTTCGGGGCGCGCCTTTCTGGATACGGTCTTCGAGGCGCACGGCCTGACTGTGTCCCCTTTGTGGGAGAGCGCCAGCACCCAGGCGCTCGTGCGCGCAGTCGCTTCCGGCATCGGGCTGTCCATCCTGCCGGAAAAACTGGTTCGCCGCGCGCTGGAAGCGGGCGTCGTTCAAACGCGCCCCATCTGCGACGCGCCGCTCTCCCGCCCCTGCCACATCGTCTGGCACCGAAATAAATACCTTTCTCCGTCGCTCAGGCTGCTGATCGGGCTGATGAAGGCAGAATAAGCTTATCGAGGACATCCGTTTTAGCCAGCGGAAGGGTAAACCCATACAAAAAGCCCCCCTCTTTCGAGGGAGGCCGATAGAAAACAGGTTTACATCGTAATCTCTTTCTTGCCGCTCACCTTGAAGAACACCGCCAGCGCGATGATCGTCGAGAACGTCAGAATGGCGGAAATGGCCGAAGCCACGCCGTCGTTGCCGCGGATGATCTGGGAATAGATCTCCAGCGTCATTGTCTTGGTCTTGCTCGTGTAAAGGATGATGGAGGTAGACAATTCGGTGATAATCATGATCCACGAGAGAATCGCGCCGGAAATAACGCCGGACATCATCATCGGCACGGTAACCTTGAAGAACGTCTTGAAATCCGACGCGCCGAGGTTGATGGAAGCCTCCTCGATGCTGGGCGAAATATTGCGCAGAATAGCCGAGGAAGAACGGATCGTATACGGCATACGGCGGATGGTATACGAAAGGATCATGATGAACGCGCCGCCCGTCAGCAGCAGCGGCTTCTTGTTAAACGTGGTCAGCAGCGCAATACCGAGAATCGAGCCCATGACCGTTTCCGGGAACATGGAAACCACGTCGATGGCCGCATTAAACACGTTGCGGCGGCGAACCACCACATAGGAGACGAACAACGACACCAGCACGATCACGAAGATCGCCGCGAACGCCAGCGCGTAGGTATGCACGATGGAACTGCCGACGGTGGAGAATGCTTCCTTATAGCTGCCAAGACCGAAGCCCTCGGTGTAGAGCTTGCCGCTCGTGTTGCGGAAGGAGGAATAGATGACGTAGCACTGCGGCATGATGGCCAGGCCGACCAGAATATAGCAGTACGCATGCGCGAGCACATTCTTCACGCCGTGGAGCTTCTTCGGCTCGACGGGATGCAGCGCGCTCATGGAGAACACCTTGCGGTTGGCAATGTACTTTTGCAGCAGGAAAACCGCCGTCGTGATGACAATCGCGATAATGGAAATCGCCGCGGCCATGCCGTCGCTCGAACCGATTTCAGAAAGGAACTCCTTGTAGACGACGACCGGCAGGGTGTTGTAGTTTTCGCCAATGAGCATCGGCGTGCCATAGTCGGCAAACGTGCGCATGAACACCATCAGCGCGCCGGAAAGCAGCGTCGGCAGAATCAGCGGCAGCACGACCTTGAAGATTTTGCGGATGCCGGAACAGCCGAGGCTCTCGCTCGCCTCAATCAGCGAGTTATCCATGTTCTTAAACGCGCCGGAGACAAACATGAACACCAGCGAATACAGCTGTAAGCTCATGACGATGACGCAGCCCTTGAAACCGTAAATGTCGCCGAGCTTGATGCCGAATGTATTCAACAAAAAGTTGGTGATGGTTCCGTTGCGGCCGCAGAGCATGATCCACGCGTAAGCGCCGATGAACGGCGCGCTCATCGAGCTGACGAGAATCAGGATTTGCAGCGCGCTGGCAAAGCGGATCTTCACGGTAGACATGATGTAGGCCAACGGCGTGGCCAGCAGCACGGTGATCAGCGTCACGGTCGCGGAAATCTTGAGACTGCCCCAGATCGCGCGTTGATAATATTTCTTATGAAAGACCTTGGCGAAATACTGCCAGGTGAAACCGCCGTCTTCGCCGATGACGCTCTTGCTGAGCATGCTGATAAGCGGATAGAGCAGAAACAGCATGTAGAAGATGCTGACGCCGACGGTGACGATCATCCACAGATCCCAGCGAATCTTTTTGCGGGGCGCTTTAGCGGACATCGTTCACAACCCCTTTCGTCAGGTTGGTCTTGCCGTCGGCTGTAAACACGTTGATCTTATCCTGCTTGAGCGTCAGCTTGACCTTCGTGCCGTTGGGAATGATGCTGGAAATCGAGCTTTCCTCCACGATTTCGGCGTTCGTGCCGTCGTACAGCTCGACGAAATACGTCGTATTCAGGCCGAGGAACACGCTGGACGTGACCGTCGCGTCAATGCCCTGCTGGCCGTCCGCCGCGAGCACAAATTCTTCCGGCCGAACCGCGACCAGCACATCCTCTGCCGGAACGCTGCCGCAGTTGTCATACGGCATCGCATAGCCGTTGTCGAAATGCAGCGCGCCCTGCGCGTAACGCGCCTTGAGCGTGTTGCTGCGGCCGATGAAGTTAGCGACGAACTGATTGGCCGGGCGCTGATAGATGCTCTTCGGCGTGGACACATGCTGAATCACGCCGCCGGACATGACCGCAATGCGGTCGGAAACGGCCATCGCCTCTTCCTGATCGTGGGTGACATAGATCGTCGTAATGCCGACGCTGTTTTGAATCTGGCGGATGGCGTTGCGCATCTCGATGCGCAGCTTCGCGTCGAGGTTGGAAAGCGGCTCGTCCATCAGCAGCACGTCCGGCTTGATGACGATGGCGCGGGCGAGCGCGACGCGCTGCTGCTGGCCGCCGGAAAGGCGCTCCGGCAGACGGTCGGCATACTGCGTGATCTTCACGGTCTCCAGAATCTCGTCCACGCGCTGCTTGATCTCTTTCTTGGGCAGATGGCGGTTTTCAAGGCCGAAAGCGACGTTCTCGCGCACGGTCATATGCGGGAAAACGGCGTAATTCTGGAAAACCATGCCGATGTTGCGCTTGTTCGGCGCAATATCGTTGATGACCTTGCCGTTGAAAGCGATAGTGCCGCCCTCGATGGAGTTAAAGCCCGCAACCATGCGCAGCAGGGTCGTTTTGCCGCAGCCGGAAGGGCCGAGCAGCGTGAAGAACTCGCCCTCCTTGACATCCAGATTCAGATCGGGGATGATGACGTTCTCGCCATATTTCTTGACGATGTGCTCAAAATGAATGCCTACGCTCATATCCGTTGATTCCTTTCGCGTTATTTTCCCGTTTCAGCCGGGCCTTGGGCTCATGCGCCGTCGGGCCGATAGAAGGGGGAGACGTTGAGGGCGCCGCTCTCAAACTCCCGGCAGGGAGAAGATTCCCAACGTCCCCCACAGCTTAAAAAAGCGAAGGCGCGGCCCTTCGGCCAACGCCCTCGCCCGAAGGCATGTAAACATTACATGTCCATCATGATGTCCTGAACCTTTTCCTTCAGCTCGGAGGTGTGGGCGATGACGTAATCGCTGTCCTCATAGATGAGCTTGATGTCGGCGAGCGGGGTCATGACGTCGTTCTTATACTCAACCTCGCGCACGTTGCGGCTGGTGGTGTTCTCAGCCAGGAAGCGCTGCGCATCCTCGGAGAGCATGAAATCGACAAACGCCTTGGCGTTCTCGACGTTCTTCGCGTTCTTGACGATACCGATCTGCGCCGGCAGGAACACGGTGCCCTCGACCGGGTAGACAACCTGAATGTTGGTCGCGCCGTCCTTGATCAGGGTGACGCAGGGATCTTCGTAGGTCAGGCCGACGGCGTATTCGCCGTTGTAAACGCCCTTATACACGGCGGAAGAACCGCTGGTGATGGCGACCTGCTGGCCGACGAACAGATCTTCGACATACTTCCAGGCCGCGTCGTCCTCATAGCCGCCCATGGCCAGCAGCATGTTGGTCAGCTGGCAGAACGCGGAGGAAGAGGAAGCCGGATCGGCGGACGCGATCTTGCCCACCAGTTCAGGCTGGAGCAGATCCGCATAGCCGTTCACTTCGACGCCCAGTTCCTTGAGCATATCGGTGTTCACCAGCAGCACGGAGCCGTCGATGGTGTAGTTGGTGCAGTAGCCGCGGGTGTTCTTGTACGCATCCATCAGGTACTGATCCTGCTCGGAAACGTAATCCTGGAACAGACCCGCGTTGGCGACGTAGTTCGCCAGAGAACCGCCGTACATCAGGTCGAAGGTGCTGTATTCCTGCGCGATTTCGCTCTCGATGCGCTTCATGCAGTCGCCCGTGCCGATGGACTCGACGTTGACCTTAATGCCCGTCTGCTCTTCAAACACCGGAATGATGGAAAGCAGGCCGTCGCTGTTCGGGGAGCAGATGTTCAGTTCGCCGTCAGCCGCAGCCAGCGCCGCACCGCCGACGAGCATCACAGACGCCAAAGCGGCAGCAAGGAATTTTTTCATGGAAAGTTTCCTCCTTTTTGTTTTAGGCAGTGGATGGTTCGCTCATTGCCTTTGTGGATATTATATCACTTCACTTTGTCAAGCACAACCATCATTTTACAGAAATTTTACACAAGTTGCTCAAAATCCGAAAAAATATTCAGGGCTCTGCCCCAATTCCCGGCAGGAACCTGAGGTTCCTGCGCCTCCCGCCTCCTTTTCGCTGCGTGATAAGGTACAAAAAAGCTGCCGTTTTCGTTTTGGAAAACAGCAGCCGAAAAAATCAGATTGCAAACAGCAGAATCGCCAGAACGTGGCAGACGCTGCCCAGAATCACGAACACGTGGAACACACAGTGCATAAACGGCTTGGTCTTGCCCTTGCCATAGAGCACCGCGCCGACGGTATACAGCAGCCCGCCGCCCAAAATCAGCCAGAAACCGCCCCAGCCGATGGCCTGAATCAGCAACGGCAGCTTGAAGACGATGCACCAGCCGATAGCCATATAGCACACCATCGAAAAGACCTTATATTTGTTGAGGTCAATCGCCGTGACGGCAATGCCCACCGCCGCCAGCCCCCAGACAATGCCCAACAGCACCCAGCTGGCCACCGGATCGATCGGCCGCATGGCGCTCAGCAGCAGCGGCGTATACGTGCCCGCAATCAGCACATAGATCGTGCAGTGGTCAAACACCTGCATCACGCGCTTGCCCATGCCGGGCTTGAGTCCGTGATAGACGCTGGACATGGTATACAGCAGAATCATCGACACGCCGAACACAATCGATCCTGCCAGCCCGTATCCGTTATGATGCAGCGCGGAAAAAATGATGCACAGCACCATGCCCGCAATGCCCACCACGCCGCCGACGATGTGGCTGATCATGTTGAACATTTCCTCTTTTTTCGTATAAACCGGCATTTCGCGATCTTTTAACTTGGTGCGCGTCATCACACGTCCCCCTTTCGGGTCACTTATCTAGTATTGAAAACTAGATTGTAGTTTAGCACGTCTGCCGGCGAATGTCAAGCGATTTGCGAAACTCGGTTTGCGGCACGCAAAAAGCGGCCTCGCTGAGAAGCCGCCTTTTGCGTTGGAGAGAAAAAACTCATGAAGAAATCTATGTCATCAGCGTTATGGCTGTTTCGGTTAAAAGAAGTTGTTACATCGGCATGACGGAAGCGTCCCATCCGGTGATTTCACCCGCGCCGGTGAGGTCGCAGGTCTCGGCGTAGTTGCCGACGGTGACGGTGTACTCGCTGTTGCCCTGCACATAGACAGCGCCGTCCGTGCCGACGACGCTCACCGCGTTGCCCGCCGCGTCTACAATTTCGCCTTCGCAGGCGAGGTTGGTCAGCGTGCTATCCGAAATAGAGACCGTGCCGCCGGTGGTCAGCACCGCCGCGCCCACGCCGTAAAAGCTGGATTGATCGCCTCCCGTGCTCTCGTCGGAATCGCGAACGATGGTTGAATTCGTCACCGTCGTCGTGCCGTCCGTCACGAGCAGCGCATTCTCGTCCTTGCCCGTGGATTCAATCGTCTCGCCGGAAATCTCGGTGTCAGTCGAAACGGTCGTCACCGCGTCATAGCTGTCCGGCTTGCCGCTCTGCCCGCCGGGGCCGCCCATGCCTCCGTCCGGCGGGTTGCCGGGCTTCTGCCCGTTCGGCATGTCCGGGGGCTGTCCGTTTTCTCCCTGCGGCATCTGCGGGGGCGTATTCTCGGCCAGCGCCATCGCGCTGGTGGAAAGCATAGCCAATGCTAAGATCCAAGCAATCGTCTTTTTCATTGCGGGATTCATCTCCTTCATTTGATGGCGTTATTGTACCGCCCGTTTTTGTCAAAACTTTGAACCCCATGGGAAAAGAAAGCCACATTCTGTGGCGGCAAAACGAATGTTTGCTCTACCAAACATTTTGATTTCATGCTATAATATGGAAAAATCAGGCGGACAGCAATGCAGAACTAACGGGGGAACGACATGGCCGATAAAATCCAAAACGCTTACGAAGCTTCCAAGAACATTTATGACGATGTGCTCACGCAGGGGAACTTTTTCAGCAGAATGTATATCAAGCTCTTTTGGAGCGGCACAGATGACAACGCCATCGCCCGGAAGGTCTTATCCTATATTCCCAACGATTTTTCGGGCGCTCTGCTGGATGTTCCGGTCGGAACGGCTGTGTTCACGCAGCGCAAATGGACGGCGCTGAAAAATGCGCATATCACCTGTCTGGATTACAGCACGGATATGCTTGAGCAGGCCGAGAAAAGGCTGAACGGCCAGGCTCATATCCGGTGCGTTCAGGGCGATGTGGGCAATCTGCCCATGGCGGATGAATCCTTTGATATCGTCGTCAGCATGAACGGCTTCCACGCCTTTCCCGATAAGCAGAAGGCCTTCGCCGAAACGTGGCGCGTTTTAAAGCCCGGCGGCGATTTGATTGCCTGTTTCTACATCCGCGGAAAAAACAAACGGACAGACTGGCTTGTGAAAAACATTCTGGCCAAAAAGGGCTGGTTTACGCCGCCCTTCCAGACCGAAGAAGAGCTGCGAGACACACTGAGTAAACTCTATCGCCAAATCGATATCCACGTTGACGGGTCGATGGTCTATTTTTGCTGCGTGAAGTGATTTCGGCGGCAGTTATTGGGCGCATATTGAGTTTGACAGGACGTATTTTGATTTTCGAGGATAATGCCGGCGTGGCGAATTTTGCCCTCCGCCTTGAGCACAAAGGCTGTCCATCGGCAGACGCATGCAACCGACATTCTTTTCGACGTTTTCCATATCGTACCCCCTTTCAAAGCCCTGTTTTCTCTGAACGCCCGTATTTTTGTCATGCAACTTAAAGCGAAGTTCAAGTCAAGACGCTTTTGAAAGAAAATGGAAATTTTCTTCTCCTGTATGGTTAAAAAGCCCGCGCGAATGCTGCTTTCGGCACTCGTGCGGGCTTTGTGTTTCTTTGAGTTTATGCTTCGATGGGCTTCATTTCGCCGTTCACGATCTTCATCACATCGTCGTTCGCGCCGCCGACGACCATCTGATCGTCGCCGCTCAGGCCATACTGGTCATAAACGCTGCGCAGGTCGGTCAGGCTGTACTGCATGACGGCGTTGCCGCTCTTATCCAGCAGGGTGATGACGCTGAACTCCGTGCGTTCGAGGGTTTCCAGCGCTTTTTCATCCAGACGCATGGTCAGCTTTTCGGGCGCGTCGGTGTTCACGCGCAGGGTGAGCTGCTTGGTGCTGTCCGGCATCCAGCTGAGGCTCTGCTTGAAGTTGCTCTGCTGCTCGCCGACGAACAGGCGCAGATTCAGGCTGTGGTAGCCCAGATAGAGCTGTTTGACCCAGTACGGGCTGCCGTAAACGCCGCCGATGGCTTCTGCCTTGCGCTTTTCCTCCATCTCGTGGCGCTCCTGATCGTATTTGGATACCTCAAAAGCCGGCTGCTGGGTTGCTTCCGGTTGTTCCGGGGTTTCGGGCTGCTCAGGATTTTCGGGTTGTTCCGGGTCTTCCGGATTCTCAGAATTTTCTATGTAATACTGATTGACCAGTTTCCAATCGTCATATATGTCCTGTGCATATTCATACACTCGAATGCGGTCAGCATCGATCATGCCTTGGGTCATTTGAAGAATTTCTTCAACAGACGTTCCCTGCTTTACGTCTACCTTCAGCGTGCTGTCCGTTACGGTTCCGTCATTTTTTACATCATACGCATTTCCATTAAAGGTAACCTGCAAGTATTTCATTTCTCCATTGTTGACAAAGTCGGCCGTTCCCGTCTGGCCTTCGGCAAAATCGCCCGCACCTAACCAAACCTGATTGCTGACAGTTCCGTTGTTTTCGGCGTAAACCGATCCGTCACGTTCAACTGTCCAAATCCAGATATCCTTCGTCTGCCCGTTTTGTCCGTTTATGACTTCGGATTTTGAGCCTTCATCATACGAATTGCCGTGAAGCCCTTCCGTAATTCCGTTATTCGTCACCGACGCATACGCGCCGTCATACGTGTATGCCCAAACATCCTTCGCGTTGCCATCGTTGATGATGATTGCGCTGGAGCCTTTGCCTTCTGCGCTTGCCCACATATTGCCCTTGACCAACGTATCCTTATCGATGATCAAAGTGACCTTTTTTCCGTCTCTTATATCGATCCGTGCCCCTGACTTGACCACCAAATTTTTCAGTATAAAGTTCGCGCTGTCGTCGCCGTCAAAACGATCCCACGTCATATACACACCGTCTTCAATCGTTCCGCCGGACACGGTATAGTTATCCCCATCCTTCTCGATAGTCGTTCCGTCTTCGGTGTACCGGTTCGAGCCGCTGTTGCGCAGGCCGTCCACAATGTTGCTCCACGTCACCGCGCTGGCCGTCATCGGCTGCAACAGCAGCACGGCGGACACGGTCAGAGCCGCCGTCTTTTTCAGCATAGACATTTGTTTTTCCTCCCCTGTATGGAAATCATCGGTATTTATATTGTACGCTTAACCCCCCCCCGACGTCAAGGCTCAAAACGGCATTTTTTGTTGAAATTCAAACTTTTTATTGGTAATATTTGCGCCATTTGCACAAAAATCAAGGCCGCGCATTGTATCTTCGTCGTTATTTGGGCATGCAAAAAGCCCCCTGCCTTTGGCAGGGGGCTGAATTTCCGGGAAAGGGAAATTACTTGACTTCGACCTTCGCGCCCGCTTCTTCGAGCTTCTTCTTCATGGTCTCGGCCTCTTCCTTGGAAGCGCCTTCCTTCAGGGTCTTCGGAGCGCCTTCGACGATGTCCTTGGCTTCCTTCAGGCCCAGGCCCGGCACGACCTCGCGGACGGCCTTGATGATGGCGACCTTCTTAGCGGCGTCGAAGCCAGCCAGAACGACGTCAAACTCGGTCTTCTCCTCAGCGGCAGCAGCCGGAGCGCCGGCAACGCCAGCAGCGGCAACCGGAGCGGCGGCAGAAACGCCGAACTTCTCTTCGAGGGCCTTCACAAGCTCAGAAGCCTGGATCAGGGTCAGGCTTTCGATAGCGGAAACGATCTCATTGATTTCCATGGTAAGTTACCTCCATTATTGTAGATTTGTTTGGATTGAAGATGCCGTCTATCCGGCTGTCTTTTGCAGCTTACTGCTCGCCGGCTTCGGCCTTCTTGTCGGCAATCGCCTGAATGACGTAAGCCAGAGCGGTCGCCTGAGAATTGAGGCAACCCATGATCTTGGCGATGAGCTGCTCGCGCGGCAGGATGTCGGCCAGAGCCTTGACCTCTTCCACGCTCTGCACAGCGCCGTCCATGATGCCGGCCTTGATGGTCAGCGGGGACGTCTTCTTGTCCTTCTCAGCGGCGGTGATGAACTCCTTGACAAGCTTCGGAGCGGACACCGGATCGCCGTTGCTGAAAACGAAAGCGTTCGGGCCTTCGAGAACCGCGTCGTCGATCTTGATGCCCTTGTTCTCCAGCGCGCGCTTCACCAGCGTGTTCTTGAGAACGCAGTAATCAACGTTCGCCGCGCGGCACTTGGCGCGCAGAGCGGTGATGGCCTCCACGGTCAGCGCCTTATACTCGACGATGACGATGGACTGTGCCTTCTCGATCTTCTCCTCGATTTCGGAAACAACGACTTTCTTCGCTTCAAAATTCTTGGACATGTCATTTTCCTCCTTCCCGAAAGGTTTCGGAAAAGAAAAGCCCCTGCGCTGGGCGCAAGGGCAGAAAACCGTTTTCACGGAAAAATCGCACTCGCACCTCGGCTGGCGGAAAATCCTTTACGACGCGCAAGCGCGTGACCAACTGTCTTAGGCACAGAACTTTTCAATTCACGGGTGCTATCATAACATAATCATCGAGATTTGTCAACGGTTTTTTGCGGTTTTTTCCGCTCTGTGATCTCGAATTTTGCGCTTTGCGCCGTCTTCTCGTCCACATAGGGCGCGAGCGTTTTTTCGGCGCGGAAACGGCCGTTCTGCGCCAGGCTCTCATTGTGCGCCACGCTGTCCTGCATGGCGTCGAGCATGCGCCCGTCTCCGTCCGTGACCACCACGCTGAGCGTCACAACCCCTTCGGGATCAAATTCGTCCGTCGTTTCCAGATGCAGCTTTCCGTCTGCAATCCACGCCTTTGCCGTTTCAACCTGTTCCGTATATTCCTTCGCTTCGGAAACGATTCGCGTATCCAGCCGCATCCGCAGGCTCTTCGCCCGCCGAATCTTTCCGGCAAACGCGCTCAGCCCGGCGGGCGACACCGTTTTTTCGGTCTTTTCATGGGTCTGCGGATGTTGAACCCATGTTCGGACTTCATCCGTTCCCGCGAAGAGCACCACCCGTCCGCCCGGCTGCACCGTTCTGCCCGTTTTCCAAAACGCGCCGTCGATCGCAGGCACATTCCAGCGCGCCTGTTCTTCCTTCTGCGCATTGCAGGCGATGAGCCATGTGTCGTCGATGATAATGGCTTCTTCCGACACGTTTTCCATTTCAACCAAAATGGACCACTGTTCGCCCGCGTCATCCCACGGGATAACGGATTGACGCGTGACTTTGAGCCCCTCCGGTCGGGTGGAAATATGTCGGTCAGCCGCTTCCCGTTCGGTCAGGGTTTCTTTGGGCAAATCGACGTTCAAAACCGTGCCGGCCGCGCCCGGCGCGCAAACGCAGACCATGGCGCATAGCAGGCCCGCAAAAATCAGCTTTTTCATCTTCTTTTCCTCGTTTCATGGTGTTTTTTATTCCATCTTCCCGTTTCCGGAACACGGGAAGCCCTGCAAAGAATTTGAAAAATCTGTTTCGCGCGAAAACCCGTTGACGGTTTTACATCGGTTCAGATCGTTTATCTGATCAGCCGATATCCCACCGAGCCCGTCTCGACGGTGTCCTCCTGTTCGGGCGTGACCCAGCTGCCGATCCGCTTTTCAAACGTCCACGTCTCGCCCGCCAGCAGCTGTTCGCCCTCAGCCAGCGACGCGTTGAATCCGTCGAGCAGCGTGCCTTCTGCGTCCGTCGCCCAGATGCTCACATATCCGTTGGCCTCTTCGCCGTCTTCCGCGTCTTCGGTCAGCGTCGCCACAAAATAATGGTCGCGCAGTTCCGCGTCCGCGTCCTGTTCTTCGGCGGCGCATTTCGGTTCCCGCTCGATATTCAGCCGAAGCTCAAACCGCTCGGCCCCGTCCATCGCATGCGGCTCAATCTCGGCGGTCACAACCGACTGCCTGTCCGCCAAAAGCACCGGGCTGACGCTGGCTTCCGCCGCCGATTCCATCTGTTTTCCGTCCGCGTCAAAGCCGACAAGATAAGCGCTCTGCACATGCACCTCTTCGGCACTTTCGATGAGCGCCAGCAGCATGCGCACGCCGTCTTCTCCGTCCACATCGGTCAATGTCTGCGCGGCAATGAGGATTTTTCCCTCCTCGTCTGCGATTTTCTTTTCATCCGCCTGCGCAAGCGTCAGCGTTCCCCTATCGATGGGCAGCGCAACGAGCTTCGTATCCGCCGAAACCGTGTCGGTCGCTTCAACCATTCGATTTTGCTGCAATTCTTCAAGCCGTTTGGTGTGATCGCTGCCCGAAAGCCCCAGCACCGTCGCCGTGCCGCCAAAGGCAAGCACTGCCGCCAGCGCCGCGGCGGCAGCAGCAGCTTTGGGCATGCGCAGGCCGCGCGGCCCGCTTTCCATCCTGCGCATTTGGCGGCGGATTGCAGCCCGGTTTTCTTCGGTGTGCAGCGCCTCGTCCGCGTCGCTCAGCTCGGTCAACAGCGCTTCGCACGCGTTCACCACGTCCATGTCGATGTCTTCGGGCTTTTGGCTCAGCTCCCGTTCCATTTCATCTTCCAGCGCTTTCCGCGCGCCGTCCGCCGTCAGTTTTCCGGCCTTGACTGCGCGGCGGATCTGCTCCATTTTTTCGTTCATGCCGTCGCCTCCCTTCGGCTTCATCCGCGTTCGTCCCCGGCCAGCCGCCGTGCCTTTTTGCGCAGCCGCGCCAGCGCCGAGCGAATCGCGCCAACCGTCGTCTTTTCTTTTTGGGCCATTTCTTCAACGCTTGCGCCGTTCACAAACCGTTCTCGCACAAGCCCCTTTTCCCGTTCGCTGAGCGCGTCGAGAATCCGTTCCAGCGTTTCCCGATTGCCGATCTGTTCGGGCAGCGCGTCAATGGCCGTCATCAGCCGTTCATCCGAAACGGCCGTCCCGCCATCCAGCGCCACGTGCCGCTTCTGCCGTCTGCGATAGGTGTTAATCTCCGTCAGCAGCCGATGGCGGCAGGTTTTAAACAGCCACGCCTCGATATACGGCGCGTCTTTCAGCCGGTCATATTCTTCGCAGGCTTTCAGAAACGTCTTTTGAATGCTGTCATCCACCATATCGCGGTATTCCGGCCGATGCAGCACCCAGTTGAGGCTCGCGCGTTCCAGCTTCACCGCGTACTGCGTGTAAAGCCATTCGATAAACGCCTCTTTTTCCCGCTCCATCGCCGTTCACGCTCCGTCTTTCGCCTTCTGTCTGTATAGCGCGCGGCACGCCCAAATGATACGCTTTTTTTCAAATTTTGTTCAGTATGTTTCCACCCGATATGCCCACGCCTCGCAGACCGTATCCGCGCCGAGCTTCAGCGTCGCGCCATCCTCAAGCCGTTTGCGCCAAACGACCGTGCTCTTCGGGGCGATGCCTACGTCCATCGTTTCATAGCTGCTTTGCAGCATCATATCCAAAATCTGTCCGTCCGCCGTTTCCAGCGTCGCGCCGCAGACCGCGCCGAACAGCGTCTCTTCCGTCGTGTTCGTCAGCTCTACATAGAGATACTGCCCTTCCTGCCACGCGCGGACGCCGTCCAGCCTGTCCCAGCGCTCGTAAGCGCGCGTGTCCGTTTCCACCGTGATATCGATGGAAGCCACCTTGCCGATGTCTTTTGTGAAATCATACATCCATTCGCTGACCAGCAGCGTTCCGTTCGGCTCCACCACGCCCGGCAGATGGCTGACATAGCGCTCCTCGTGCAGCGCCCTGCCGCTTCCGTTTTTCACCGTCATCTGAATGGATTGAATCGGCAGTCTCTGTCCGCTCGTATTGCGCAGCACGGCATAAACGTATGCCTCCGCCGCGTATTCGTTTTGCAGCAGCACGCCGTAATGCTCCACCGTCAGCCGCTCGTCGCCGCACGTGACCGTCGCTTCCCCCACCTTTTCGGAACCCGATGATCCGCTGTCGCTCATCATCTGCATCCAGATCGGTTTCAACAGGTCCACCGCGTCCGCCGAGGCCGACGCGCAGCACGCCATCATCGCCGCCGCCAGAATCGCGCAAAATCTTCTTTTCATCCGCATTCTCCTTTCAGTTCCTTCCGTCGCGCATCCGTGTATATAAAAAACGAACCTCCGCAGGAAAACATTCCCACGAAGGTCGTCTTTGTTCAAATTAGAACTTGAGCGGATTGACCTTGATGCCCGGGCCCATCGTGGAAGACAGGACAACGGAACGCAGGTAGATGCCCTTGGCCGCGGCCGGCTTGGCGCGGTTGATGGCGCCCATCAGCGCGTTCAGGTTGGCAGTCAGCTGCTCGGCAGTGAAGGACTTCTTGCCGATCGGGCAGTGGATGATCGCCTGCTTGTCCAGACGATACTCGACTTTACCAGCCTTGATCTCGTTGATGGCCTTCGCCACATCCATGGTGACGGTGCCGCTCTTCGGGTTCGGCATGAGGCCCTTCGGGCCGAGGACGCGGCCCAGACGGCCGACAACGCCCATCATGTTCGGGGTCGCGACGACAACGTCGAAATCGAACCAGTTTTCGCCCTGGATCTTCGCAACCAGCTCTTCAGCGCCAACGTAATCAGCGCCGGCTTCCTCGGCGGCCTTGGCCTGCTCGCCCTTGGCGAACACGAGGACGCGAACCTTCTTGCCGGTGCCGTGCGGCAGCACGACAGCGCCGCGGACCTGCTGATCGGCCTGACGCGGATCGACGCCCAGACGCACGGAGATCTCCATGGTCTCGTCGAACTTGGTCTTCGCGGTCTGCAGGGCGAGCTTCACGGCCTCGTCCGGATCATACAGCTTGCTGCTTTCGATGAGCTTCGCGCTCTCGATATACTTCTTGCCATGCTTCATAGTTTATGTTCCTCCTTGTGGTACAAACGGCTTCAAATCCTCCCACAGTTTCCGGCCTGCTTGTCAGCAAGCCGCCTCGCGCGGCAAGCCGCGCTTTTCACCGCCTTTTAGGCGTCGGCGACAGTCACGCCCATGGAGCGGGCGGTGCCCTTGACCATGCTCATCGCAGCCTCGATGCTGGCGGCGTTGAGGTCGGGCATCTTCTTCTCGGCGATCTCGCGGACCTGCGCCTGCGTGAGCTGGCCGACCTTGGTCTTGTTGGGCTTGCCGCTGCCGGACTCCAGGCCCAGCGCCTTCTTGATGAGCACCGGGACCGGCGGGGTCTTGGTGATGAAGGTGAAGGAACGGTCGGAGTAGACGGTGATGACGACCGGGATGATCAGGCCGACATCGTTCTTGGTGCGCTCGTTGAACTCCTTGCAGAAGCCCGGAATATTGACGCCGTGCTGACCGAGCGCCGGGCCGATAGGCGGCGCAGGATTGGCCTTACCGGCCTGCACCTGCAGCTTAATCATGCCAGTTACTTTCTTAGCCATGGTAATAATCCTCCTCAATCTGTGGTCACGCGGAACAAAATGTTCCTCCCACGTCCGGCCTGCCTGCTAAAAAAGCGGGCCGGGCTGACGCCCGTTTCCTGCCCGGAAACGAGCCTTTTCAACAACCGGAGGCGTCCTCCGGGGGTTGTCTGTTTCGTCTTTCCGACGCGGCCGCCTTACAGGCGCTCCACCTCGGAAATGTCATACTCCACCGTCGTCTTGCGGTTGAGGATCTCGATGGAGACCTTGACCTTGTGCTCTTCGGCGTTGATCTCTTCGACCGTGCCGATGGCGTTCTCCACACTGCCGGTCTTGATCCGAACGTTGTCGCCCGGCTCAAGATCGATGCGGATGGTGCCCTGGCAGCTGGTCATTCGCTCATATTCCTCGTCCGTCAGCGGAATCGGCTCGCTTCCCGGGCCGACAAAACCGGTCACGCCGCGCGTGTTGCGCACGACGTACCACGTCTCCGTCGTCTTGATCATCTTGACCAGGACGTAGCCGGGAAAGAGCTTGTGCTGAATGGTATGAGGCTTGCCATTGCGGATCTCGACGACTTCCTCAATCGGCACGGTGACTTCCTGAATCAGGTCGCCCATGCCGTTGTTTTCCACCGTCTTGACGAGATCGTTGGCGACTTTGTTTTCATAACCCGAATAGGTATGCACAACATACCAAAGGGCCTTCTCGTCCGCCATGTTAACCCTCCTGTGGTCAGGTCTTACAGCTCGATGAGCTTCTTGACCAGGAACGAGGAACCGGTATCCAGCAGACCGACGACAATCGCCAGCACCACGACGAACGCGATGACGACGATCGAGTAATTGATGAGATCCTTCTTGGACGGCCACGCGACCTTCTTCAGCTCGGCGACCATGTTCTTGAACGCACCGGAAATGCGGCCAGGCAGGGCGACGATCCAATTCTTCGCGCGGGTGAAGAAACCGGGTTTTTCGGTTTTCTTCGCGCCTTTGGTTTCAGACATCTCTTTCACATCCTTGTCCGTCTTGTCGCGTGAATTAGCGGGTTTCCTTGTGAACCGTGTGCTTCTTGCAGAAACGGCAGTATTTGCTCATTTCAATACGGTCCGGATTGTTGCGCTTATTCTTCATCGTGTTGTAATTACGTTGCTTGCACTCCGTGCAGGCCAGCGTGATCTTCACGCGCACACCAGCAGCAGCCATACAAGACACCTCCTTCTCAAAAAGCGGACTACTCGTCCGTCAAACATGCCTGCATATTGTACACCCGGCGGCTATGCTTGTCAACCGTTTTTTGCAAGTTTTTTTGATTAGTTCCGGTCTCCTCCCGTTTTCTCCTGTTTTCTCCCGTTTTCTCCATTTTTCAGGATCGTCAGCCTGAAAAATCCAGACAGAAAAAGGCCCGGCGCGTGTCGTGCCGGGTCTGCGTTCATTCAAAAACCGCGTCCGCGCCGAGCGCGTACAGCGCGTTCTCGTCCGCCTGAGCGAGAATCATGTATACGGTCTGGCCGCTCTGCGCGCAGAGCATCGCGCTTTCCCCGCTGACGGCGTAAATCGCGTCCAGCGGGCCGATGGCAAAGCCGGTGATGAGCTGCGCCTGCCAGCCTTCCTCTTTCATCCGCTCGATGTAAGCCGCCGGGCTGGCAGTCACGGCCTGCACCTGCGCGCCGCCTTCCAGCCGATACGTCCGGGTCAGCACGTCGCAGGTTTTGCCGCCCATCCAGATGTTTTGGCGGCTTTCGTCTTCCAGCGTTCCGGCGCTCAGCGCCAGCGTTCCGCCTGCCGGCGCAGCGTCTTCCCCGCTCTCCCCGGCCAGCTGATAGACCATCGTGCCGTAAAACAGCGCGCACAGAATCAGCGCGCAGACCACGCCCAAAAGCGCCGCCAGCGCGCCGATCCATCGGCTGCGTTTCTTTTTGCCGCTCATGTCTCCGCCTTTCCTGTCGGAATCGCCATGCTCACCGCCGCGAATATAGTCACGCACAGCGCCCTGTATGTGAAGAACGCGTGCTCCGCCGAATGGTTCAGCAGCGCCATGTACCAGGCGATGGGCAGAAGCGCGCAGAGCAGATACGGCCCAAGCCGCTTCACGTCCGGCCTGCCGCCGACGCGCAGCCATAGCAGCGCGCAGACCGCCAGTACGCCCAGCAGCATCAGCACCGTCAGCGGGTTGAACATGATCCGCAGATTCTCCTGCACGCCGGTCGTCAATGCCAGCTCCACGCCGCTGTCGTCCACTGCGCCGAGACGGTTGCCCATCGCGCTTCCGGCTTCCGCAAACACATTCTGCCCGGTCAGCAGCGCCGCCATGAGCCATTTTCCGCTCCACATGCCCGCGTAGCCGATTCCCCAGCTCAAACAGATTTTCACAAAATCCGCCAAGCCACACGGCTTCTCCTGCTTCTGCCGCAGCGCCATGCGCGCCGCCAGCGGCAGGCCCAGCGTTGCAATGGGGTAGGTCAGAAAATCGACAAAACTGGTCAGCATGCCGACCGCCATGAAAAACAGTGCGTCGTTCATCCGCCCGTCCGTCCAAAGCAGAACGGCCATCGCGCCGAAAGCGACATAAAACGCCGTCGAGTATTGCAACGACTGCATCACCGCCGCCGGGCATAAGCTCGCGTAGGCCGCAAACAGCGCCAGCACGTGCCGCGAAAGCCCGCGCCGAACCATCAGCGCCGCAGTCCAGAGCACCAGCGCCAGCTGCGCATACATGTTCAGCACGCGGATCGAGTTCAGGTTCATCACCATCAGCAGCGGCTTGAGCGCGGCCAGATAGCCGTGCCAATACCGCGCGTAGGATTCCGTCGGCACATCCTCGCCATCCAGATAGCGCATCAGCGTGCCGATGGTCTCGCCGCCCGCAAAGTGCCGCGCCGTCATCGCGCTTTCCACCGGGTCTTCCGTCGTCAGCACGGCGTTGCCGATCATGATCGCGTCCGTGAAATCATCCAGCCTGCTGGCGTGATAGCCGTCGATCGCCTCGTATCGCAGCCCTTCGTTTGCCAACGTCTGCGCCGAAACGCGCACGTTTTCCCAGACGGTTTCCGACGGAATGGCGTATGCCGCAATCATCAGCAGCGTGCCCAGCAGAACGCCGCCCAGCAGCATGGCCGCGCCCTTTAAAATCGTCTTTTTCATGCTTCTCCGCCCGCGATATAATCCACAAACTGCCTCGCAATGCGCGGAGAACAGCCGTTGTGGCTCACCGTCCACGCGCGGGCGCGCGGCATCAGCGTCTCCCAGTCGTATTTCACCCCGCGCGCATCCAGCAACGCGCGGCAGATGGTGAAGTATTCTTCCTGAGTCGGCGCGGAAAACGTCAGCCGCAGATCAAAACGATCCGCCAGAGAGAATTTTTCCTCCAGCGTGTCGCGTTCATTCACGTCATCCTGCCGCTCGGAGAAACGCTGGCGGACGATGTTACGGCGGTTGCTCGTCGCATAGACGACGACGTTCGCCGGACGCGCCTCAAGGCCGCCCTCCAAAACCGTTTTGAGCGCCGTGTATTCCGGGCAGGAATCGTTGAACGCCAGATCGTCCACAAACACGATGAATTTGCCCGGCTGATCGCGCAGAATTGAGAAAATCGTCGGCAGATGGGTCAGCTGCGCCAGCGGCACCTCGACGATGCGCAAGCCCTCCAGCCACAGGCTGCTCAGCAGCGCCTTAACCGTCGCGGATTTGCCCGTGCCCTTGTCGCCGTAAAGCAGAATGTTGCACGCCTGCCGCCCGTCCAGCAGCCGACGCGTGTTTTCCACCAGCACGCCGCGCTCCTTTTCATAGAGCACCATGTCTTCCAGTCGAATCGGGTCCGGCTGGCGGATGCCGCGCAGGCCGAGCGGATATTTTTCGCTCTCGCCCACCCACGTGCTGCCGGGGCAGCGGGCAAACAGCCCCGTTCCCTGCTTTTTGAAAAACGCCGACACAAGCGACACGCCCTCGCGGCTCAGCATCGCTTTGGACAGACGCGGATCGCTGAACGCGCTGCCCAGCGTCGGTTCCCAGACAGGCAGACGCGCCGCCGTCTGCCCGCTCATCCCCGCGCGCTCGCATAAGAGCAGAAACATCGCCGGTTCGATCGCCGTCAGCCGCCCCAGCGCGTCCAAATCGTTCGCCATTGCGTTGGTCAGGCTGTACGGCAGAACATCCATCCGCGCGCAAAGCAGCGCCGCCGGGCTTTCTTCAAACAACACCGCTTCCAGCGCTTCGCGCGCAAAACCGCCGCGCCCGTGCGCCGCCGCGTCCAGCCACGCATCGTAAGCGCGGCAGTAGGCCGCCGTCAGCGCCGCTTCGGACGCGTCGTCCCGCGCGCATTCGCGGCACAACGCAACCAACGCCGCAACCGCCCTGTTTTTGAGCGTGTGGCGCAAGGCCGTCATGCATTCCAAATCGAGCAAAAGCCCACGAAGCTGTCCGATATCCATAGCGTACCTCGCTTTGGGACCGCTTGAGGCTCCGCCTCAAACTCCGGCAGGAACCTGATGTTCCTGCACCTCCCACATAAAATCACATCAAAAAATCCATAAGAGGGAAATCCAAGAACCTCAGGTTCTCGGCAGGGCTTGGGACGGAGTCCCAAACGTCTCCCTTTACATCCGCTCCGGCGCTTCCACGCCGATGAGATACAGGCCCGTCTTGATCACGTCGCGGACGGCGCGGGTCAGGTTCACGCGCGCCGCCGTGCCCGCCGGGTCGCTCTCGTCCATGATGCGGTGCTCAAAGTAATACTTGTTGTAGGCCTGCGCCAGCTGGGTCGTGTGGCGGGTGATCAGCGACGGCTCGCTCTGCTCCATCGCCTTGCGCACCACCTGCGGGAAGTGCGAAATCAGCATCAGCACATCCTGCGCCTCGTCGTCGGTAATCACGCCGTAATCCGGCTCGGCCGCGGCAAACGCCTCCGCCTTGCGCAGCACCGAACAGCAGCGCGCGTGCGTATACTGCACATACGGGCCGGTTTCGCCGTCAAAGTTGAGCGCGCGCTCCCAGCGGAAATCGATATCCTTGTTGCGGTCGTTGTGCAGGTCGAAATAGACTACCGCGCCCACGCCGACCTGACGCGCCACCTCGTCCTTGTTGGGCAAATTCGGGCTCTTTTCCTCGATGATCTCCCGCGCCTTCTCGACCGCCTTGTTCAGCAGATCTTCCAGATAGACGACATAGCCCTCGCGGGTGGACAGCGCGCGGCCCTCGTAGCTGACCATACCGAAGGAGACGTGCTCCATGCCCTTGTACCAGTCGTGCCCCATCAGCTCGATGATCTTGAACAGCTGCTTGAAGTGCAGGTTCTGCTGATAGGCCACCACGTACAGGCACTTGTCAAAGTGATACGTGTTATGGCGGTAGAATGCTGCCGCAAGATCGCGGGTGATGTAGAGCGTCGCGCCGTCGCTGCGCAGAATCAGGGCCGGCGGCATGCCGTAGGCCTCCAAATCGACGACCTGAGCGCCCTGAGACTCGATCAGCAGACCCTTTTCGCGCAGTTCCTCAACGACGGGCGCCATCTTGTCGTTGTAAAAGCTCTCGCCCGCGTAGGAATCAAACGACACGCCCAGCAGGTCGTACACGCGCTGGGTGTCCTTGAGCGTGACTTCCTTGAACCACGTGAAGATCTCCATGGCTTCCTGGTCGCCGTCCTCGATCTTCTTGAACCATGCGCGGCCCTCGTCCTCCAGCTCCGGATGCTGCTCCGCCTCGTGGTGGAAACGGACGTACAGATCGACCATCGCCTGAACGCCGCCCTTTTCAACCTCCTCGCGGTTGCCCCACTTCTTGTAGGCACAGATCATCTTGCCGAACTGCGTGCCCCAGTCGCCCAGGTGGTTGATGCCCACGGTGGTGTAGCCGTTGAAATCATAAATGCGTTTGAGGCTGTTGCCGATCATCGTCGTGGACAGATGGCCGATGTGGAAACGCTTGGCAATGTTGATGGAGGAATAATCCAGGCACACCGTCTTGCCTTTGCCAATTTCGCTGGAACCCCAACGCCCCGGATTTTTCAGCACGGCTTCCACGATATCGCGCGCCAGCCCGCCGCGGCGGAGAAACACGTTCAGATAGCCGCCGACAACCTCCACATGATCGATTTCCTCGCAGGCAATCTTTTCGGCCAGTTTGCCCGCGATCATCTGCGGCGCGCAGCGCATCGTCTTGGACAGGCGGAAGCACGGCAGCGCGTAATCGCCCATCTTTTTATCCGGCGGGGTTTCGATCATCGCGCTGACGTCGTTTCCCGTGAGCGCGCAGTTTTCAAAGCTCTGCTGAGCAGCCTGCGCGATATATTCCGCAACCTTGAGTTTCATATCCATAGATTCTGTTCTCCTTCGTCATCCGTCGGGTCATCTGGATTTTTTAAGCCTGTCCGCCCGTCTCAGGCGGGCCTTGATCCGGCTCATTTTCCGGATGTTTACGTTTTATTGTAACAGAAGCAAGGCCAAAACACAAGGGCGCGCCCTGAGCGCCGCCGTCAACTTTTTATAGTTTCGCGGTTGACATCAGGCATGCCGCATGGTACACTGTTTGCCGTCAACTTTATTTTGATTTCAAGTTTACAGAAAGAAGGTTTCCGCCATGTCCGAAAATGCCGCTTCTTCCCGCCGCTCTGCAACGCGCAGCCTCGTGCTCTGCGCGCTGATGGCCGCGCTGACTGCAATCTGTTCCCAGATTCAGATTCCCCTGCCGATGATCCCGATTAACCTCGCCTTGTTCGCCGTGCATCTGAGCGGCGCGCTGCTGGGCTGGAAATACGGCGCGCTGTCGATGGTCGTCTATGCGCTGCTGGGCGTGATCGGCGTGCCGGTGTTCGCGGGTTTTGGCAGCGGCCCGGCGGTACTCTTCGGCAAGACCGGCGGCTACATTCTGGGCTATATTCTCTGCGCGCTGATCGTGGGCGCGCTCTCCCACAAGTTCGCGTTTAACTTCAAGAATCTCTGCCTGTCCATGGTGCTCGGCGTGGCGGTCTGCTATGCGTTCGGCACCATCTGGTTCATGGTGCTGACCGGCATGAACCTCGCCACGAGCATGGGCTATTGCGTGATTCCGTTCCTCCCCGGCGACGTGGTGAAGATTCTGCTCGCCGCCTTCCTCGCGCTGCGTCTGCGCAAGCCCCTCGCCGCGCAGGGTTTCGCAGCGTAACTCCTTCCGTCTCGCTTCGTTCGACACCTCCCTCTAAGAGGGAGGCGTTTTCATTTTGCCCATTCTGAGCGCTTATCCCCTTGTTTGTTCAAAAAAAGACCTCCCTCACGGAGGGAGGTGGCATGCCGTAGGCATGACGGAAGGAGCCTCATCTTTATTTCCGTATCACCGCCACGGCGCACGGCACGCGCCCTTCAAAGAACGCATATTCAACGTTTTCATAGCCCGCCGCCTTGAAAAACGCCTTGTAGGAATCCAGCGTAAACGCGCGCTTGAAATCCGCGCCCGCCCGGCCCACAATGGTCGAAAAGCCGCTGTTCCGCCCCTTTTCATTCTCATTTATATACGTCGGGATGATGATTTTCCCGCCCCCGCGGCAGACGCGGTCAAGCTCCGCCAGCGCCCAAAACGGCTCATCCAGCAGATGAATGACGTTGGCGGCCACCACCGCGTCAAACCGCCCGTCCGGCTCGCCGATTTGCAGAATGTTTTCGCGCTTGAATGTGACATTGCCAAACTTCCCGCACTTCTTTTCCGCCTTTTCCAGCATCTTTTCAGAAAAATCCGTCGCGACAAGGCGTTTGCATTTCGCCGCGATGCCTTCGGTCAGCAGCCCCGTCCCGCACGCACATTCCAGCACCTCATCCGCCGGGGAAATCTGCGCTTCCACATACGTACAAAGCGCCCCGTGCGTCTTTTTGTTCCAAACGTTGGCAAACAGGTCGTAAACCCCGGCGGCACGATCCCAAAACATGCGGCTTTCCTCCTTATTTTACAGCGTCAGCACGCCTGAACAGTAGGAGAGCGGCTCAAAGCGCATCTGCGGAAAGCGCGCTTGCAGCTCATCGACGACGAAGTAGATTTCATCGCCGTCCCACTCGTCCCCAGCGTCGGCCCTGCAAGCCTCCATCTGTACGCGGTTAGGGAACGCCACGTCGCCGATATAGATTTTGCCGCCGTCGTTCAGCAGCGGGCGCAGATTTTCGATGAAAACGACCTTTTCCGCGTCCGTCAGGTGGTGCAGGGAATAGGTCGCGACAATCGCGTCGTATCGGTTCTGTTTCAGCGTCCCGACCAGCCCCTTTGTAAAATCGCCCTGATAAAGCTCGGCCTTCGGCATTTTGACCTTGGCCAGCTCAATCATCCGCTGCGAAAAATCCTGCCCATACACGGTGCAGCCGTGCTCGTAGAGCTTCTGCGTCAACGTGCCCGTGCCGAAACCGATATCCAGCACGGTTTGACAGCCGTTTGCCAGCACCGCGTTGTAGATGGCGTTCAGCACGCGCTTATATCCCGCGAACGGATACGTGTTTCCCTCGTCGGACAGACCGACACTTCGATCGTATCCGTCCGCCCATAAATCAAAACCCTGTTCGTTTAACATGTTGTCTCCTTCATAATCGTTTCTTGCGCTTGTTCCCGTTTCATATTTTTCGGCTCACCAGAAAGCCGTTTTCGTCTTTCGCAATTTCATACTGCGCCGCTCAGCGTTCTGATTGTCCTTTTTGCCGTTGTTTTGAAAGATCGCGTTGATGAGCCGCGCGCCGTAACGGTCGCTCAACCACGTCTTCACGCTTTCGCAGAACTTCGGCATATCGCCGAGCTGCATATGCTCGATCATGGTTATCTCCTCCGTCTTTCATTTCTTTGCCAGCATACACAGCCAGTGCTTTTTCGTCTCTCTCCGGCTTTCAATCTCGGTAAAGCCAGCCTTTTCCAGCGCCGCGCGAAGCTCTTCTTCGGGATAGATCCGCATGCCGTCGATCATCTTCTGCCATTTTTCATCCGCCGCGTTTGTGCCGTCGCACTCGTTGCAGATCATGAACGTGCCGCCGCGCTTCATCACGCGGTTCACCTCCGCAAAGCACGCTTCCAATCCCGGCCAAAAATAAACCGTTTCAAACGCGGATACGACGTCAAACGTTTCAGCCTGAAACGGCATGGCCGCCGCGTTGCCCTGCACCACGTCGCACCGACCCGCTTTGATGGCCGCGTCGTTGATTTTTCGGGTCTCCGCCACGCTGATTTCGGAATAATCCATGCCCGTCACGCGGCCCTTCGGGCATTGTTTCAGCCAGACCGCCACGTTCGCACCGCCGCCGCAGCCCGCGTCCAAAACCCACGCGTCGGCCTTCGCCTGTATCTGCGAAAAGCCCCAGTCCGCCAGCTTCGCGTGGCCGCTGTTCATCATTTTGACCATCAGCCGGCCGCCAAGGCCGCTGGGTTTGCAGGTATTTTGAAAGAAGCTCATGGGATGCACCTCCGTTTCATTTGTTTGTTCAATCTATCTCTTTCTGCATAAAAATCGGCGTTCCTTCCGTTTTGCGAAAGAAACGCCGCATTTATCAATTCAGCTTCTTCTCTTTCTTCACCAGCGGCTTATAGCTGCCGTCGTCCTGTTCCACGCGAACGCGCTTGAGGGTTGCCTCGGTCTGTTCGCGAAACTCTTTGATATATTGCGCGTGGAGCGTCTTGCGTTCCTCGGCTTCCTCATCAGTCAGGCCGACTTCCTTTTTCTTTTTGGCCAGCTCGTTGATGCGCAGAATTTTTTCGTGTTCCATCTTTCCAAAACCTCCGGGTTCACAGATTGCCTGCCAGCATACACCCTTTTTTCGCTTCTGTCAAGGGTTAAAACGGCGCGGGCTGACCCAGCCGCTCCAACGTGATACGCGCGTCAAACCATTCGCCTGCCCACTTGTGCAGCGCCAAAATGAGCGCGGGTCTGTCCATCTGGCTGGACAGGGGCAGACGGTCAAAGGCGCGCGCCTCGTCCGCCGCTTCATCCGGCCACTCGCGCACGTCGGCCACGTAGCAGAAGCCGCCGCTTTCCTTTCCGTTTTCCTCCGTCACGCCGTAGGCGCACAGCGGATACACGTCAAACACCGCTTCCCCAACGGCTTCGCCCAAGGCGCTTCGGGCCGCTTCTTCGGCGCTCTGCCCGCGCGCCAGCTGTCCTTCGGGCAGCACCCAGCAGGCGTTGATTCGGTCGCGCCGCAGGATCAGCGCTTCGCCCCGCCGCGCCAGCACAAGCACATGGTCAAATCCTGTGCGGCGGCGCTTTTCCTCCGTCGCATAAATGGCAACTTGCAAGCTTTCCGTTCCTCCCGTTTTTACGCAATCACGCCCGCGAGATTCCAGCCCGCGTCCATCAGCGTCAGCACGCCGCAGGCGCCCGGCTCGATGCGGCCGTAGCCCTTCGCGCCGACGGAATCCGCCGGGGTGCTCGTCGCCATCGGAATCACGGTTTCCGGCGGCATTTTCGCCAGCGTGATCATGTTGCGGATCGCGCGATGCAGCACCAGCGTCGATCCCGCGATCACGCCGTCCGCCAGCCGCGCTTCGCCGTTCTTGACGAACACGGCCTGCCCGCCCAGATCATACTGTCCGTCCGGCATGCCCGCCGCTTCCATCGAGTCGGAAATCAGCGCCATGCCCTTGGCGCCCTTGCAGAGCGCCGCGATGCGCAGCACGTCCGGGTGCAGGTGCAGCCCGTCGGCGATGACCTGCACGATGATTCTGTCGTCCGCCAGACCCGCGCCCGGCACACCCGGTCTGCGGTGGTGCAGCGGGCTTTGAGCGTTGAACAGGTGCGTGATCTGCGTCAGGCCCCTGTCCGCCGCGGCATGCACGTCTTCCGCCGTCGCGTCGGAATGCGCCGCGCAGGTGACGACACCCTTTTTCCTGAGATAGGCGATCATGTCCAGCGCGCCCGGCAGTTCCGGCGCGAGCGTCATCATCTTCACGCAGTCTGTCCCCCGCGTCATGGCTTCATACGCCTCCACCGTCGGGTTCATCAGGCATTCGCCCAGCTGCGCGCCCTTATATTTTTCGCACAGGAACGGCGCTTCCATATGCGCGCCGAGCACCGCCGCGCCCTTCCCGCAGGGATGATCCTTCACCCGCTGAATGCTCTCAAGCGCGCGGTGGGTCGCCTCGATCGGCGCGCTCATCGTCGTGGGCATGAACGCCGCCACGCCCGTCTCAAGCAGCCCTTCGCTCATGCGGCGCACGTCGTTTTCCCCGCGCATGCAGTCCGCGCCCGCGTAGGCGTGGATGTGAATATCCACAAAGCCCGGCAGCACATACAGCCCCGCCGCGCTGCGCACGTCCTCGCCCTCGCGCGGCTGCAAATCGCCGATCTGCGCAATTTTTCCGTTTTCCACACGCACATCGGCGCGCGCAAAGCGGCCGCCGATGAACGCCGTTCCATTTTTGACCAGCATGGTTTACTCCTCAAGCATCAGCTTGCCCGCCTCGCGGTCGGTCAGAATCACGCAGCAGGGATGCAGCTGCAAGACCGACGCGGGCACGCGCGGGGTAATCGGCCCGCGGATGGTGTCGCGCACGGCTTTCGCCTTGTTTTCGCCCGTTGCCACCAGCACGACGCACTTGGCCGCCATGATGTTGCCGATGCCCATCGAAACCGCCTGACGCGGCACCTCGTCCGCGCTCTTGAAGAAGCGGGCATTCGCCTCGATGGTGTCCGCCGTCAGCGTGACGACGTGCGTGCCGTAGGTAAAATCGTCGGCCGGCTCGTTGAAGCCGATATGGCCGTTGCGGCCGATGCCAAGCAGCTGAATATCGATGCCGCCCGCATCGTGAATCGCCTTGTCGTAGGCCTCCGCATCCGCCGCGCCGTTGCCGCTGGGCAGATGCACGTTTTCCGGGCGCAGATTGACTTTGCTGAACAGGTGCTCCTGCATGAAGGCATGATAGCTCAGCGGATTCTTGTGATCGATGCCCACGTACTCGTCCAGATTGAAGGTGCGCACGCGGTCAAAGTCGATCACGCCGCGGTCATACCACTGCGCCAGCATCTCGTAGGCGGGAATCGGCGTCGAACCGGTCGCCAGGCCCAGCACGCTGTCGCCCTTGCGGGTAATCTGTGCGGCAATCAGCACGCCCGCCGCCTCGCAGGCTGCGCGCGCATTTTCGTAAACGTGAAATTCCATAAATATCCTCCTTGATTCGGGACTGTTGAAGCCATTATAACATACTCGACAAAAAAAAGCATGTTTTTGTGCGAAAATTCACGTTTTGTTTTTCGTTTTTTAACTTTTTGTACAACTTTATCCATCCGAGCAGCAGCAGCTCATCCATTTATTTTGCCGATATTCTATTCATCACGCACAAATCGACATTTCGGCGTCCCTGGCCATCCGTTCCATCTGCGCGCCAAGCGTCTGCGACAGGCTCTGGCACAGCCGCGCGGAAAAACCGTTCGCCGGGTCGGCCAGCGCCTTGATGATCGCTTTTTCGATTTCCTCCCGCTGACGGGAAAGGCCGCGCTTCACCGCGTTATCCGTCACCAGTTTGCGCACCAGCAGCGGCAGTTTGGCCTTCACCAGCGCCTTTTCCATGCCGCTCTTGCCGACCAACGCCAGTAAAATGCCCGCCGCCGCCCCCGCGATCATGCCGACAGGCCCTGCGCCGACCAGCGCCACGCCGCCGCCCCCGCAGACGCTCGCGCCGACGACCGCCAGCACCACGCCCATCAGCCCGGAGAGGATATCCATGCCCATCGCGTCCAGCAGCGATAGCTTCACGCCGTCCAGCCCCGCGTCCACCTTTGCGCCGGTCAGGCTCATCCGTTCGGGCGGCACGCCGCAACGCACGCAGAGCGTCGTCAATTCGTTTTCCAGATTGCGCATCAGCTCGTCGAGCCAGTCGTGCAGCTCGTCCTCAATCCGACTGCAGAGTTCATCCCCCGCAAAAGCCTTCGAGATTTTCCACTCGACCTTCCGGTTCAGCTCTTCGATGGTGTCGATGCCGCCTTTGCGCCAAAGCTTCACCGTTTCCAGCGTGCTCTCCTGCGCGATGTCAAACAGCGCCTTCGCCACGGGTTCATACAGTTCGTGCGCACTGGCGTTGACCGCCACGGAGAGCTTTTCTCCGTGCGCAATGGAGGCGACCTCCTGCCGAAACGTTTTGAGCCTTTCATCCACGCGCCCGGCATAAGCCAGACCGCGCGCAATGGAGCATTCCGGTTCGGGGCAGAGCACGACCAGCGCATCGGCAAACGCCTCGCGGCAGGCCTGCTGAAAAAACGCCATGCGCGACGCGCCGCCCGTCAGGATCACAACCTCCGGCGGACAGCTTCGGCTGACTTCCACCGCTGCGCAGAGCGCGTCTTTCAGGCATCCGACAAAGCTTCTGCCGCCCAGCGCGGGAATCGGCTGCTCCACCATCTTTCGGATGCTCGCCCCGCCAATGGAAAGTTCCAGCGCCAGCGGCTCGTCGTAGCAGACCGTCAGCGTTCGGCAAAGCGGCGCTTCCGCCCACTTTTCCTCATCAAGGAAATAGCTTTCCTTGAGCCGCCGTGCCTCCAATTCGCAATAGCTGCGCCATGCGGGGCTTTCCTCAAAGACGGCTTCCAGCGCTTTTTGATCCCTTGAAGCCGCCATCGCGCGGCTGAGAATCAGTTCGTCGATCAGCCCGCCGCCGAGGTTCGTATCGCCGAAAAGCGACACGTTCTGCTGATGGCCATCCACAATGTAGGCAAAATCCGTCGTCGAAGAGCCGATATCGATGACCATCGCGCTTTTCTTCATCAGTTCCGGGCTGACACGCAGGCCGCGCGCGTGGCGCGCATAGAGAAACGCGGCGCGCGGCTCCGGCACGACGCTGACGTTGGGGAAGCCCGCCGATTCCAGCAGCGCGGCGTACTGCTCCCGCCGCCCGTCGCCCCAGCCCGCCGGACAGCCGACCACCGTTCGGCTGACCTCGGCCATCAGCGCGGGCTGCGTGCGCGTCAGCTCATTCATCACGCCCTGCGCAAACGCGCGCACATCCGCCGACGCAGAGGGATCGGTCAGGTAGCGCGACTTGAAGCGCACCTTCGCTTCCGCCGCCCCGTCCGTCACGCTGGCTTCTTCGCCGATGACGATCCGCCCGTTTTTCACGCCTACCGCGGAAAGCAGGCTGTTTCTGCCGCAGAGCGGCAGCACGCGCGGCTCGACGGTGGAATCTTCGTCCAGCAGCGTCACGGCGCTTTCGCCGTCGCCCAAATCAAAGCCCAAAATCTTCATGCTCACGCCTCCTTTGCCATCGGCGCGACCGCCGCCACGCCGCGGCGCACCAGCTCGCCGTCGCGCACCAGCGCCGGGCGAACCGTCCGTTCGCCGCTTCGCGCGGGCAGCACATCAAAGAGCGCCGCATGCTCCGCGTCGTAAAACACGCTCTGCACGCCCAGCATGCGCAGATACTGCTCAGCCTGATCGAGGCTGCGCAGCGCCAAATCCTGTCTGCCGGAAGCGCGCGCCTCCATCATCGCGGAGAGCAGGTCGAGCATGGCCTCGTCCGCCGTGCCGGACAGGCGCGCCGGGCCGTTATCCTGCTCGATGAGCGCCAGATCCGCCGCGCACAAATCCGCCGCCTGACAGATTTCGCCGATCTCGCGCACCATGTCTTCCGCATCGACGGCGACCTCCGCCTGGGCATGCGGGGTCTGCTTCGTCGTCGCGGTCAGCGGGCCGTTGACGCCGAAGAGCATCAGCAGCGCGCCCAGCGCCTGCAAAAGCGCAAAGGTCAGCTTGCCTCCGACGGCTTCATACACCGCCAGCGCCGCCAACACGATTGCGCCCGCGCCGACCGCCCCGCGCCGAACCCTGCTCGGCTGCTCCTCGGTCTCCTCCAGCACAATCTGCGCTCTGGCGCGTCCGGCGCGCAGGCTCATCGGCAGGCGCTTGGCCAGCGCCATGACGGCCTGCTGCCGCTGGCGGGCAAAATCGTCCTGCTCGTCCTGCGCCAAATCGCAGGCAATCTGTTCCAGCGTCATCGTCGCGGCGGAAATCGCCTGCGGCATGTTTTCGCTCGCTTCGAGCTGCTCCCGAAGCGTATCCTTTCGGTTTTCAAAAGCGGTGACTGCGTTCATAGGCGCCTCCCGTTTCTTCATGATTTTGAATATGTTCATTTTACCCCCCATCCGCCGTCTTTGTCAATTGACCGCGAAAGATGGGGGCAATCCGCAAAAACAGGATTTACCTCTCTGACAAAACAGGATAAAGCGCTCTTTCGTTAGATAATTCTAACTTTAATCCCAACCGGGAGGAAACGCCGCATGAGTCTTTTATACAGCACCCTGAAGCCGATTGTCCGTTTGAGCGTAGAGGGGCGCGCCCGCCGTTTTCTTTTGCCTCCTGAAAAGGATTTGAGCCGCTTCGCGGCGTATTGATACGGCATCAAAGGCTTTGAGGTGCTTTTCATGCGCATTTTAACCTATATCACCACCGAGGAAGACGCAGGCCGCGCGGCGCGAAGCGTCGTTCCCCGGCGTTTTCAGTTGGGCACGCACGCGTTTCGGCGGCTCAAAGTCGAGGGCGGCATTCTCTGCGACGGCAAGCCCCTTCGCGCGGACACGGTTCTGCGCGCAGGTCAGCTGCTTGAAGTCCGCATGGACAACGGCGGGGTGCAGGCCGCGCCGACCGACAGCGGTTTGGACGGCCTGCCGCCTTCTTTCATCCGCTACATCGACGAGGATATGATCGTCGTCAGCAAGGGCGCGCCGCTGGCTACGCTCCCCTGCGGCCACATCCACACCGGCACGCTCCGCGAACAGCTTGCCGTCCTGCTCGGTCAGGACGCAGCGGCGTTTGATTATCACCCCGTCAACCGGCTGGATAAGGGCACGAGCGGCCTGCTCTGCGTCGCCCGCCATGCCCACGCCCAGCGCCTGCTGACCCGCCAGCTGCACACGGACAGCTTCATCCGCGAATATCTCGCCGTGACCGAAGGCATTCCCGCGCAGCCCGAAGGCGTCATCGACGCGCCGATTGCCCGCCTCGGCGCGGGCGCAAAGCGCGCGGTCTGCCCCGGCGGCCAGCGCGCCGTGACGCATTACCGCGTTGAGCAAACCGCCGGAAACCGCGCGCTCGTCCGCCTGCGGCTGGAAACCGGGCGCACCCATCAGATCCGCGTGCATCTGTCCCATATCGGTTGTCCCATCTGCGGCGACTATCTCTATGGCCGCGAACTGCCGGAGCTGAAAGATCGTTTCGCGCTGCATTCCGCGCGCCTGCGCTGCGTCCAGCCCGTCACGGGCGAAACGGTGAACATCGTCGAACCGATGCCGGAAGCGATGGAAAAACTCCTCTGTGTATAAAAATCCCCCTGCCGCGTCATGATACGGGTATCAAACGCAGACAGGGGGAAATTTTAATGGCTCATCAAAGCAAAAGTTCAGCGAAAGCGTGGAATCCGCCCGCGCAGAAGGGCAAGCCCCGCACGGGCGAAGACGTCGCCAGCACGACGGAATGCACCGGCCTGACGCCGACCGAACCGGAGGATCTGGAAGAAGCCTACGCGCTGGGCGAACTTTACGCCGTGCATACGCTCAGGCCGAACGAACGGCAGCCCTCACAGTGAATCCAGCATCCATTTGACGCCCTTTGCCACACGCCGTTCCGGCTCGCGGAAGTGATTGCCCGCGTTCCATTCCAGCGCGCAATCCGTCTTTCGCGTTTGCAGCCGCGCATACAGCGCGCGGATTTCGTTTCCGACAGCCGCCATCGCGCGGTTTTTTGTTTGTTCTTCGCGGTCGCCGAGGCTCAGATACACATGTTCGGCGCGAATCGGGTGCGCCTGTTCATAATCGCCGCAGCCTGGAAACCAGACCGACGGCGAAACGCCCGCAACGGCGCTGAACCGCTCACTCTGACTGCCCGCCCAGAGCGCAAACAGCCCCGCAAGCGAATAGCCGCACAGCATGATTTTCGTCTGCTCCGCGAGATGATGCGCCGTAAAGCATTCGGGAATCAGCGTGTTTTGAATATATGCCAGCGTTTCTTCCGCGTGTCCGCCAAAGCCGTGCCCGCCGAACACGGGCGGCGCGGGCCACGGAGAAAGCGCATCGTTCCAATCCTCCACCGCAAACGCGGCCCAGAGCGGCAGGGCGCCGCCCATGTCTTGCAGCGCCCTGACCTCATCCTCCAGCCGCTCAAGCTGTCGCGCATCCATCGCCTGAATCACGAGCAGGCCGCTGTCCGGATTGCCGCAGACCCTCATGCCTCGTTTTCCGCCAGCTTGCGGCCCATCAGCACGCCCATCGCGGAAGCCATCATCAATCCGCGCGTCCAGCCGGAGGAATCGCCGAGACAATGCAGGCCGCGCACGTTGGTGTTCAGCTCCTCATCCATCTTGACACGGTTGGAATAGAACTTGAGTTCCGGCGAATACAGCAGCGTTTCGGATGAGGCGAAGCCCGGCACGACGACGTCCGCCGCCTGAATGAAATTGATGATGTTGGTCATCGCGCGATACGGCATCGCGGCGGTGATATCGCCCGCGACCGCGTCCGGCAGGGTCGGGCGCACGTTGCTCTGCGCCAGCTCCTTCTGCCAGGTGCGCTTGCCGTCGAGAATATCGCCAAAGCGCTGCACGAGGATGTGTCCGTTGCCGAGCATATTGGTCAGCTCGCCGACCTTCTGCGCGTAGGCAATCGGCTGGTTGAACGGGATAGAAAAATTGTGGCTGCACAGCACGGAAACGTTGGTGTTGTCGCTCTTGAGGTCTTTATAGCTGTGGCCGTTGACGACGGCGAGGTCGTTGTCGTAGTTTTCCTGGCTGACGAAGCCGCCGGGGTTTTGGCAGAAGGTTCGCACCTTGTTCTTGAACGGGCGCGGGTAGCCGATCAGCTTGCTTTCATAAAGCACGCGGTTGACCTCTTCCATGACCTCGTTGCGGCACTCCACGCGCACGCCGATATCGACCGTGCCGGGCTGGTGGGCGATGCCGTGCTCGGCGCAGAGCTTTTCCAGCCAGTCCGCGCCGCGGCGGCCCGTCGCAACGACGGTATGCCCGGCGCGGATTTCCTGCGTCTGGTCGCCCTTGCGCAGGGAAACGCCGAGGCAGGTTTCGCCGTCCATCAGCAGTTCTTCGCATTCCCAGCCGAAGAGCAGCTCCACGTCGTTGTCGCGCAGATAGTTTTCCAGCGCGAGATAGAGCGTCTGCGCCTTTTCCGTGCCGAGGTGGCGGATCGGGCAATCGACCAGCTTGAGGCCCGCCTGAATCGCGCGGCGGCGGATTTCGCGCACCTCTTCAGTGTTGCCGATACCCTCAACGTGGCTGTCCGCGCCGAATTCCAGGTAAATGCCGTCGGTATAATCGATCAGATCCTGCGCGTTCTGCTCGCCGATGAGCGTCGGGAAGTCGCCGCCAACCTCATGAGAGAGGGAGAGCTTGCCATCTGAAAACGCCCCCGCGCCGGAAAAGCCGGTGGTGATGTGGCAATACGGCCGGCAGTTGACGCACTGCTTGGTGACGGTCTTCGGGCAGCGGCGCTTTTCAATCGGCTGTCCTTTTTCCACGATGGTGATATGCTTTTTGCTTCCCCGGCGAATCATTTCGATCGCGGTGAAGATGCCCGCCGGGCCTGCGCCGACGATGACGATATCGGTATTCATGTTGTTTCCTCCTGCTCCCTGAATCGGGATTTCCGATGATGACTTATCTTTTAACGGGCGCTTCTCCGGCATCCAAATCGACGCGGACAACGGCGGTGATGTTCTGCCCATTGTCGCGGTCCGTACCGCAGACATAGGCATAGCCGGAATCATCCAGCGTCAGCCTCGCGTCCTCCGCCTCAAACCCGACATGCACATACACGTCAAAACTGCCGTCGGCCGTCTGAATATCGCAGACGCCGTTTTTCGTCTGCCCGCCGCGCGCAGTCAGCAGCAAAAGCCCGCGCTGCGGGTCATAGACCATATCGCGCACACAGCCGACGGGCATATCTTCCTCGCCGGACTGAATCGGGACAATCTCGCGCAGCACGCCTTCCGGCCCAATGACCGCCATCGTAGCCGCCTGTTCCTGCACCGCGCCGTCCCCGGTGAGATATCGTCCGCCGAGGGCAAAGCTCCCGTCCGGCAGTTCCTGTGCGCAGAGCCATTCGAGCCTGTCTGCCGCGATATGGATCATCGTGCGCACACGCCAGATTTCGCGGCCCTGCCCATCTTCCAGCGTCACCGCCGCGCCGCCCGGCTCCTCGCTCCACGACAGCGTGCCGCCGGAAACCGCCTGCCGGTTCCGCTTGCGCGGCTCAGGCGCTTCCACTTCTTGAACGCCGCCGTCCGCGTCGATGGAAAGGCCGACCCGCTGGCCGTCGCTGCGCTCAATCAGCGCAAGCACGCCGCTTTCCTGCGGCCAGACGTCTTGAAGCGCGCAGCCGGATTCATGATAAAGGGCATGACTGTATTCGTCGTCCGGCACGCTGATTCCTTCGCCCGGCGCAAAGACGATTTCCGCGCGGCTGCCGCCGACGCTCTCCGCATCCATCAGCAGCGCCGTTTCGCCGCCCAGATTGGCCATGTCCTCCAGCACTTCCATATACGGGTCGCGCTCGTATTCGACCTCGCGAATGCCCAGCAGATTGCCGTCTTCATCAAAATCATAGAGCCGGTTGAGCTGCATCATGTGCAACACAAAGCCGCTGGGCGTAACCGCCATTCTGTCCGGCGGATCGTCGATCGAAACGGCGAACATCGTTTCGCCCAGCGCGTTGATCCTCGCCAGATATCCGCCGCCGGATTCCTGCTGTCCGCCGACGACCACAGAACCGTCTTCAAGCGGCATGAGGATCGGCGATGCGTCCGATGTCACGCCCTCGATCACAACCTTTTCGGGCGCTTCATCCGTGCCGGGCTTCACCAGCAGCACGCCCGCTTCGCCGTCATAGCTGTACGCCATCGCCACGCGTCCGCTTCCGTCCGCGCACGGCGCAAAGCTCGTTTCCATGCAGACCACGAAACTCAATCCGCGTGAAACCCGCCCGGCCGCATCCATGTCGGCCACGCAGCAGGTTTCGTCTTCATGCCGGACAATCAGCGCCGCATGCGGTTCCCCATCCCGGTCGTAAAACCTGGCGAACATCTTCCCGCCACCGTGCGCGCAGACGGCCTCGATCTCCGGCGCTTCAATGCGCCGCACGATTTTGCCTTCCCCGCTGACGATCAGCCATTCGAAGCCCTCGACGCCTTCGCCTTGCAGCGCCGCGGAAATCTGCCCGTTTTCATGCGCATACAGCGCGCGCATCCGGTTTCGCCCGTTTTTCGCCGTGCAGCAGCTCCAAAGCGGCGCGCCCGCCTCGTTCAGGCGCATCATCCAGCCGGCCTGATTGCTGCGCGTGCGCGTTTCCAGATCGCCGTCTTCCGACGACGTCTGCCCGACCGCAATCAGCCCGCCCTCGTATTCCACCAGCTCTGTCAGGCGGTCCGCACCGCTTCCGCCATAGCCTTTTGTCCATGGCTCCGCCAGCGCAGGCGCGGCAGCCAGAGCCGCCGCCGCAAACGCCGCGAGCATCTTTTTTCGCATGTCAGGTTCTCCCCTTCACCATGCTCAGCGCGATGCGCTGTTTTTTCACATCCACATCGACGACCCAGACCGTCACCACGTCGCCGACATGCACCACCTCGCTCGGATGACGGATGAATTTGTCCGCCATCCGGGAGATATGCACCAGGCCGTCCTGATGCACGCCGATATCCACAAACGCGCCGAAATCGATGACGTTGCGCACCGTGCCCGTCAGTTCCATGCCGGGCTTCAAATCCTCCATGCTGAGCACATCCGTGCGCAGCACGGGCGCGGGCAGTTCGTCGCGCGGATCGCGCCCCGGCTTTTCCAATTCCGAAGCGATATCCCGCAGGGTCATTTCGCCCACGCCCAGCTCAGCCGCCAGCTTCGCCATGCCCGCCTGTTCGGCCTTTGCCAGTATGCCGATGATGCCGCCGCGTTTCAAAGCCTGCGGCGCATAGCCCAGCTTCTCCATCAGCGCTTTTGCCGCCGCATAGCTTTCGGGATGAACCGCCGTCGCGTCCAGCGGATTGCTGCCGTGGACGCGCAGGAAGCCCGCGCACTGTTCAAACGCTTTCGGCCCCAGCTTCGGCACCTTTTTGAGCTGGGCGCGCGAGGCAATGCCGTTTTCGTCCCGATAGGCCACAATGTTGTTGGCCAGCGCTTCGCCGATGCCCGCCACATGCGTCAGCAGCGACGCGGAAGCCGTCTCCACATCCACGCCGACGCTGGACACGCAGCTTTCCACCACACCGGAGAGCGCGTTCTCCAGCTCGGCCTGTTTGAGATCGTGCTGATACTGCCCCACGCCGATGGCCTTCGGGTCGATCTTCACCAGTTCGGCAAGCGGGTCCTGCATGCGCCGCGCGATGGAAACCGCGCTTCTGAGAGAAACGTCGTATTCCGGAAATTCCTTCGCCGCCAGTTTGGAAGCCGAGTAGACGCTCGCGCCCGCCTCGCTGACGATGACGTAAGCCACGCCCGGCGCTTCCGGCAGCAGGGACGCGATGAACTGTTCGCTCTCGCGGGAAGCCGTGCCGTTGCCGATGGCGACAGCCGTGACCTTGTGGCGGCGGATCATGCCCAAAATCTGCGCTTTTGCTCTGGGCTTCTGCGCCTCGTGGTTCGGCAGGGTGAAATAGCCCACGCCCGTCTCCAAAACCCTGCCCGTCTCATCCACAACCGCCAGCTTGCAGCCCGTGCGGAAACCCGGATCGACGCCCAGCGTCACCTTGCCGCGGATCGGCGGCTGCATCAGCAGCTGATGCAGGTTGTCGCCGAAGACGCGGATCGCGCCCTCGTTCGCCTTGTCCGTCAATTCGCTTCGGATTTCGCGTTCAAGCGACGGGCTGATGAGCCTGCCCCACGCGTCCTTCGCCGCCGCGCGCACCACGTCGCAGCAGGCGCTGCCCGGCCGGATCACCGCACGGCAGATGATCTGCATCGCCTGCTCGTCGTCGCATTCCACCGCGACTTTCAGCCATTCTTCGCGTTCGCCGCGGTTGATGGCCAGAATGCGGTGTCCCGCCGCGCGCAGAACCGGTTCGCGGTAATCCGCATACTGCGCGTAAACGCTTTCGCCCTCTTTGGCGGCGACAGAACGCAGCACGCCCGTGCGGCGGTAGAGCGCGCGCAGATTGGCGCGGATCGCCGCGTCGTCGCTGATCTGCTCGGCGAGGATATCCTGCGCCAGCTGAACGGCGGTTTCCGCGTCGGGCACGCCTTTTTCTTCGCTCACATACGCCTGCGCCAGCGCGAGCGGGTCGTCCCCGCGCCGCTGGGCAAAAATCAAATCCGCCAGCGGCTGAACGCCCTTTTCCTTGGCGATCATCGCGCGGGTGCGGCGCTTCTGCTTATACGGCCGGTAGATATCCTCCAGCTCGGAGAGCGTCGCCGCAGCCGAGAGCTTCTTTTCCAGCTCGCCGGTCATCTTTCCCTGTTCCGCAATCGAAGCGGCGATTTGTTCCCGGCGCTTATCCAGCCCGCGCAGATAGTCCAGCCGCTCGCTGATTTCGCGCAGCTTTTGGTCATCCATCGCGCCGGTCATTTCCTTGCGGTATCGGGCAATAAAGGGAATGGTGTTGCCCTCGTCGATCAGCGAAACAATTTTGCCGATGATCGCGGGCGCTGTTTGAAATTCGCTTGATACATCGGCCTGTATATCCATGCGTGGGATGTTCCTTTCCTCGCTCGTTGTTTTTGGGTTTCGGCACGCGCTTTTAAGCGGCACTATTTTTATTATACCCCCTGTTCATCCGCGAAAGCAACCCATCATGCGGACATTTTTGCTTCCGGTTCAGCGACAGCCGACGCAGTTTTTCCGGCATACGAAAAACCCGGAGCAGGGCTCCGGGCTCAGATCCTACCCTTTCAGTTCAGCTTCCGAACGGCTCAGCGCCGCATACAAAACCATGAACGGCGCTAAGATATACAGGGCAAACACATATCGATGCTCATAGGCAATCGGGGTCGCAATCATGAGCGTTCCCCAGAGGAAAAGACAGGGCGCAAACCCCAGCAGCTGGCGGTAGTTTTTCCGATAGATCGCAAGCAGGCAGGCCAGCAGCGTCAAAAACACCGTGCCGCTGATCGGTATGCCGAATTTGGCGAGTGCATTCGCGCATTTTCCCGATGCGAACCAGTTTTCATAAGCCGAATAGCCGGTCACTTTTTCAATGAGATCCACAGATTCGCACGGCAGTTCTTCGTATTCATATTCATTGACGGTTTTCGTCGGCGACGCGCCGATGGCTCGACGCACATTCCAGAACCCGTCCGTCACGCCCAGGAATCCTTTGACGTAGCTTTCCGGATATTTTTTCAGCATCGAAAGCCACAGTTTAAAGAATCCCGCGTGATCGTTGTTGATCGCTGCGCTGCTGAAATGCTCGTTAAATTTGATTTTGTCCGACGTCCACGGCACATAAACCTCGTCAAGCACATCCACGGGAATAAACTCCTCGATCGCGGCCTTTTCCTCCGCCGTAATTTCCTCATGCGTGGCCGCATAACCGATCTGCTGCATCGGAATTGAAACCGATTCGGCAAACGAGCTTTTGGGAATCCGGAGCGCCTGATAGCCGGGTCCCTGAATCAGCCCCACCAGCGCCAGGCTGACATAGGCGGCAAGCATCTTTTTTCGGGAATTTCCGGCCAGAAATACCGTCATCATCAGCGTCGTCGCCGCAAAGATATAAAGGCCGTTGTTGCGCGCAAAGCAGACCCATACGCCGCTGAGGCAATAGCCCCACACCCGCCTGCCGTTCACAGCGTCCTTTTTATTCCGCGCCATATCAAGGCACTGCAAGGCAAACGCCGTCATCGCCACGCCGAAATAAATATCCTTCCACAAGGTCACCGCATAGACGGGGAACAGCGGATACAGCGCATAAAAGAGGGTCAGCAGCAGCGGCGCCGCGCGTTTCCCGGTGAGCCGATTCAGAGCCGCCACCGCACCCGTGCATGCCAGCGCGACGGCAAACATCTGAACCAGCGCGGCCATGCCGATGCCAATCGTATTGGAAAATCCGAAGAAGCTGCACAGATTGATCCAAACCTTCAAATACAGCGTAAACAGAATCGGATGGTGGTTGTTGAGCCTGTAATCTCCCCATGCCTGATGCAGAGAATCCACGCTGTCCGCATAAACCAGACCGGGGAATGTACACAGATATGTCGGAATCCATACAAGCGCCAGCGCCAGAAAAATCAGCGCTTTTTCCCGCTTTCTGAAGACCACGCTTCGGGCATGTTCCTTTCGCCTGATTAACGCCTGAATGAACGGAATGCCTCCATACAGCATGACGGTTCCGCTCACAGCCATGACGACGAAAATTCCCCATCCTCCGGCGGACGGAAGCGCAACGTCACGGCTTGGGAAAGCGCCCCAGCCGCCGCCGACAACCCAGCTCAGCGCAAATGCCGCCGACATCACTGCGCAGGCCGCAAGCCAGCCCTTTTGAAGGCGCATACGCCCCTGTTCATCCAGCACGCGATCCGCCTTTCCCGCATGCCTGTCCCACAAAGCCTCCAGCAGCAGGAGCGCCAATCCCCAGCTGCCCACGACAGCGCCGACCGCAATCAGGAAGCGCCACATATGGCTGTATTCCCCTGCCGGAATTTCCAGCGAACAGGTTTGCCCATCTTCCTGCGTATACAGGGAAATGACTTCTTCCGTATCCGAATCCAGCCGAATCCGCGCTCCCGCTCCGTATGCGTTTTGAGTGAAAATCAACGTCAGCCGATTCGCACAACCCACGTCAAGAAACAGTCTGCTTTCCTGCGGATCTCGGAGATTGGCCTGCGTCAGTTTGTAATCGTCATACTCCGCAATATAATCCCAGCCGGAATCCGCGCCATATTGAACATTTAAGTCGCAAAGCGCAATCTGTCTTCCGTTGAGTCTCGCGTCAATCCAATAGACCTCTCCATCCAGCACCGCGCCTTCATGCGCAATCGGTTCAATTTCAATCCCTCGGCCGGGCCGGCTCACCTGAATCGGCAGCGTCGTCATCATGCATGCGCCAAAGGTCAGCAGGCTGACCGTCAAAGCCAGACAGACCGGGCTGCGGCGCTTTTCCTTTTGAAGCGCCGCCATCGCGCTTCCGCCCAGCGCCAAAAAAGCCGCAGCCAAAACCGCGAAAGTCGCGGCATACGAGAGCTTGCGCGGCAGCAGACAGAGAATCCCCGCGCAGCCTGCCAGCGCCGTCAGCACGGACAAAATCCCGTTTCTCACGTTCCGCAGGCGCTTGTTTTTCTGTGTCATGACGCTTTTTTGCCCTCCGCTTCGCCCTGCCGCTCCTGTCTGCCCAGATCATAGAGCATCTGCATGGCGTTCATTTGCAGTTCATACTGCTGGCGGCTCGTCTTGCCCTGCGTATCCAGAATCAGGCCGCAGACCAGCAGGAGCAGCGCCGCCATGCCCATAAATCCGGCCGTAACCAGCGTAGGCAGTCGGCGAACCAATCCCGTCCGGCCGTATTCGATGAAAACAGGGATGAACAGAATCAGAGCCACCGCAAAGACAATCAGCGAGAGCAGGCCGAAAAAGAGAAGAGGCTTGTAATCTTTAAACAGGCGCACAATGGTCTTCAAAACCCGGCATCCGTCCGATACCGTGTTCAGCTTGCTTTCGCTCCCCTGCGGCCGATCCCGATAGCCCACCGGAATGGAAGCGAGCGAAAGATTTTTATCCAGCGCGTGAATTGTCATTTCGGTCTCAATCTCAAATCCCTTGGAAAGGACGGGGAACGTCTTGACAAACGTGCGGATGAACGCGCGATAGCCCGTCATGATATCCGTCACATTGCCGTGAAACAGGCCGTTGACCAGATTGCGCACGAGCATGTTACCCGAATTATGGAAGGGACGCTTGTTCTCCGTGAAATACGTCGAGGACAGGCGATCCCCGATGACCATATCGACGTGTTGATCGAGCACAAGCGAAACCATTTCCGGCGCGTTTTCCGCCGGGTATGTGTCGTCGCCGTCGATCATCAGGTAGCAGTCCGCCTCAATCTCGCGGAACATCGTCCGAATGACGTTGCCTTTTCCCTGGCGGCGCTCATACCGGACGATCGCCCCCGCTTCCCTTGCAATCTGATCCGTCCCATCCGACGAGTTGTTATCATAGACGTAAATCTCCGCGTCGGGCAGCACCCGATGATAATCTTTGACAACCTTCGCAATCGTCTTGGATTCGTTGTAGCACGGAATCAGAATGGCAATTTTCCGCATCATATTAATTTCCTTTCAGTAATATCCTTTATACAATACGACCCCCACCCCGCAAAAATCCTGCTTTTTTTGGTAACTTACGGAATTTTTTCAAATGCGCTTTTTTCGCCCCAAAACGAAAAAGCGCCGGGCGCTTTCGCACCCGGCGTAAATTGCATTTGTCCCCGCCGCCTCCGGCGGTCATCCGTTACTGAATATCGATGTAGTGGCTTTCTTCCACTTTCGGCTGTTCGACCTTCTTGGGCACGTTCAGCTTCAGCACGCCGTCCTCATAGGCAGCGGCCACATCTTCTTTCTTCACATGGTCGCCCACATAGAAGGTGCGCTGACAGGTGCCCATGAAGCGCTCACTGCGAATCACGCGGCCCTTCTGATCGGTCTCCTTGTCGTCGCTCTTACGCTCAGCCTTGATGGTCAGGTAACCGTCCTTCAGCTCGGCCTTGATATCGCCCTTCTTGAAACCGGCCATATCCAGATCCAGCTCATAGTGATCGTCATATTCCTTCACATCGCAGTTCATCAGACCCTTGGCATTCTGATTGGCGGTCGGCATATCGAACATATCATCAAACATATCGGAAAAAACGTTGCTGAACAACATAACAATCCCTCCATTGAAATCGATTCATTTTGATTGTCGCGGAAGGTTTTCCGCCTCGGCGCGGCTCTCGGACTTTCGTCCGTCCGCCGCTCCTTTCGGCTTCCTTCCGTTTACGTGAGGTATTATAGCACCGTCCGTTAGCACTGTCAATAGGTGAGTGCTAACTTTTTCTGAAAAAATAAAATTCAATTTATGAGTTCGTTTTTTTACTTGATATCGCTTGATTTTTTGTTCATAAACAATTTTGACTTTTTTTGATTTTCTTTTGACTTTTCCGGTTTTCAGGCGTTACTGCACCCATTTCACTCAAAAATCCCGTGTTCAGATTCCCGAAGTATCGGAGCGCTTTGATGCTTCCTTCTTGATCTTCTCTTTAGCGTCAAAAAAGAAGCTATTCGCTTTTTACGAAACAGCTTCTTTCAGTTCCAGTTTTCTTTATGTCAGCATGCCGTCCGCTCATGCCCACTGGCCGAGCATCTCCCGCATCCAGCCGTAAACGTCCATCTCATAGACCGCTTGCAGCTTTTCCGCCGTCATCACGTCGCCAATCTTCCCTTGCGCCGCGCATTGTCCGCGGTGCATCAGCACAGCGTGCGTGCCGTACTTTCTGGCGAGGCTCAAATCATGCACGACGGAAACCACGGCGCGCCCCGGCTGCCTGAGCCACGTTTCAATCAGCGAAAAGATGTGCTTCTGATAAATCAGATCGAGGTGGTTCGCCGGTTCGTCGAGAATGAGAATCTGCGGATTCTGGGCGAACACCTGCGCCAGAAACGTGCGCTGCAATTCGCCGCCGGAGAGCGTCAGCACGCTGGCGCGGCGCAACTCAGTCAGGCCGGTCAGTTCCAGCGCGCGCTCGACGCGCTCCCCCCCGTCGTCGTCGCGCGAGGCTAAAAAGCCGGACGCATGCGCATAACGTCCCAGACTGACCACTTCTTCTACGGAATAGGCGTAACTCACCGCGTTTTTCTGCGCCAGCACGCCGATTCTGCGCGCCAATTCCGAAGCGCGGAACGCGCGAATATTCCGGCCCGCCAGCGTAATTTTTCCCGCGTATGGCACACCCCCGGCAATCGCCTCGATCAGGGTGGATTTGCCCGCGCCGTTTGGGCCGACCAGCATCAGCCATTCTCCCTCTTTCAGCTCAAAGGACAGATCCTGCACCACGGTGCGCGCGCCATAGCGAACCGTTACGTTTTCGGCTTTCAGCATGCCGCTCATCCCGCCTTTCTCGCCCGGTAAAAGATGACGACGAACGCCGCCGCGCCGACCAGCGACGTCACCACGCCGATGGAAAGTTCCACCGGGCTGAGCAGCGTGCGCGCAATCAAATCCGCCAGCAGCAAAAAGATCGCGCCGGAAAACATCGACGCGGGCAGCAGCCGCCTGTGGTTCGGCCCGGCGATCATCCGCGCCATATGCGGCACAACCAGCCCGACAAAGCCGATGCTTCCGCCGATGGAGACGCACACGCCGATCATCACGGACACCGTAATCAAAATCACCAGCTTGACCCGCCTGACGTTCACGCCGATGTGGCGCGCATTATCTTCCCCAATGGCGAACGCGTTCAATTCGCGCGCATAGCGGAAGATCACGCCGCCGCAAATCAGCAGCGCCAGCGACAGAATGCGGGTATGCGCGTACCCCGTGCCGGAGAGCGAGCCCATCGTCCAAAACGTGATGGAGCGCACCTGATCGTTGAGAAACGACAAAATCAGGTTGATGACGCTGGAAATGAACATCGAAAAAATCACGCCGATGAGGATGATGCTGTTCGTCGCCAGCGAATGATCCAGCGCGTAGGCGAGAGAGAGAATCAGCACCAGCGACAAAAACGCAAACGCCATCGCCATGAGCATCGTACCGCCGTATTCCGAGCCGGGCACGGTGACGCCCAGCGCCAGCGCGATGACCGCGCCCAGCGACGCGCCGGAGGACACGCCCAGCGTCGAACCATCCGCCAGCGGGTTGCGCAAAAGCCCCTGCATCGCCGCGCCGCACAGCGAAAGCGCCGCGCCGACCAGCGCGACGTTGAGCACGCGCGGCAGGCGCACGTTGAGAATGATGTTTTTGGAAATGCCCGCGGGCACCTCTTTCCCCAGCAGCGTGCAGAAAACGGCGGTCAGCGTGTCTTTCGGCGCGATGGAAACGCTGCCGATGCAGACGCACAGCAGCATAACCGCAAGCAGCGCAAGAATAAAGAAGGCATAGGTTTTGAGGGAAAAGCGGTCGGTCATAAAAATGAGAACCTCTTTCTTTTTCAAGCAACAAACTGAAAAGCGCGCGTCCGCGTTATGCAGAACGTATTTCTGCCCATGTATGACAACAAAAAGAAGGGCTGTCAAGCTCAAACATCCGATTCGTCAGCTTGACAGTCCCTTTTTTCATTTTCAGGCAGCGGGAGCTTCTTCAGCCTCGACGCCATTGATGAAATCATACAGCTCGATGGCCGCGTCCTTCAGGCGCGGGCCCGGACGGGAAATCGCGTTGGAATCGGCATTATACACGCTGCCGTTCTTCACCGCGCTGATGTCGCCCCAGCCGTCGCGGCCGAGAATCTCTTCCACAGCGGTATCGCCCATGCCCGCGATGGAGACGATGTAATCCGGGTTGCGCTCGATGACCTGCTCTTCGCTGATGGACTGCCAGCCGGAGATATCCGCAAACGCGTTGGTCACGCCGCACATCGTCGCCAGCTCATCCATGAATGTGCCGCTTCCGGCCGTCCACAGGCCCCACTGAAGCGGGGAAACCTCGAAATAGATGGTCTTGTCGCTCTTTTCGCTTTTGGCGGCGATCTCGTCGAAGGTCGCCTGCATGTCGGCGATCAGCGCCTCAGCCTCGTCGTTTTTGGCCATCAGCGTGCCGATCATGCGGATGGCGGTGTACACGCCCGCGATGTCGTTCGCGTCGCTGATGACCACCTTCACGCCGTTCTGCTCCAGCAGCTTGGCCTGCTCTTCGGTCTGGGACATGTCGCTCATCAGCACGATCTGCGGCTCAAGCGCCAGAATCTCCTCAATGTTGGTCTCCGCGCCGGACTGCACGACGGGCAGTTCCGTCACGGATTCCGGATAATCGCAGTATTTGCCGCGGCCGACGAGCGCGTCTCCTCCGCCGATGGCGCAGAGAATCTCACAGTCGGACGGCGTGAGCGCGACAATGCGCGTCGCGGGCGCATCCAGCGTAATCTCGCGGCCGTGCATATCGGTGACGGCAATGCCGTCGGCCAGCGCGAGCGCCGCGCCGCACACCATCAGCGCAGCCAGAAGCAGGGCAAAAAGTTTCTTGGACATGATACAGTCCCTCCTCAGAAAATATTACAAACGAATCGCGGAAAGGAACATCTCTATCCAAAAGAAAATGTCCCTTCCTGAGGGACACTAAGCAGACCGTTTTTCTCGGCCGGATAGCATATCCCACCCCCAGGGGAATGATGGATTCACGGTGTAAACAAGTCTCCCGGCTTGGCTTCATCCTACCGGCGCACCTTCCCGCTTTCGCAGTGGCTTTTGTCGCTTTCGTCGGCTTCACGGTTACTGGGATAGCCCGGAAATTGCATCCGATTCCTATGACGCTTTTCAGCGCCGCGCATTTCGCGCAGATACACCGGCTATTCATTTGTCATCTTCATTATAATCGCTCGTCGCCTTTCCGTCAATTCGGTTTTGTTCCTGCCCGGCGCAGCGCCGTTTAACCGCTTGACATTTTTTCCCGTCTATGCCATAATATTTTTTGTTTCACAGAAGTGACATATGGCTGGCAGAAGCCGGCTCTGCGGTTTTTTCCATTTTTGAAAAAAGCAATGACGATCATGAAGGCGTCGGTATACCCTTTGAAAGGGCGTGCCGCGCCTTTTTTCTGTCTGGAGAAAACGTAATTTTTCAAACTTTACTCTTTTGAACCGCCGCGAAGCGAAGCAGGGAGCTTGGGGGGATAATCCCCCCCAAACAGGTTTGGGTGGTAGCCCAATATCACCCTTTTCTAAAAAAACGTAGTTTCAGAGCAGACTGCGAAGCAGTCTACGATTGAAACGGCTTCAAGGCACAAACGCATCCAATTTCCTCATCACCTATGCAAAGGAGCTTCTCACCATGAAACTTTCCAAAATCCTCGCGCCGCTGCTGGCCCTGTGCCTGTTCGCCTCGACCGCCTGCGCCTCCACTTTCATCGATGCGCACGGCAACGAAATCCAGCTGGATGATTCTCTCGAAGCTTACGCCGCCGTGACGCTCGTCGGCGCAAATGACGCGGCGCGCCAGGGCGAAACCAACCTCGGCGATCTGTGGACGGACGCGCTGCGCTGGTTTGCCGTTTCCGGCGAAATCAACGCCGCCTTTGACGAGGACGACGTGAAGGCCGGCAACGACCACATCGCCGTAGACGCGGATCACGTCGTCGCCCTGTGGAACGGCGGCAACCTCCGCGCGGATATCGCGGAGGGCACGTTCGGCGCAGAAGCGCTGGCCGAGGTACTCCCCTTCCCGAATAAGGTCGCCGTCGTCTATATGAGCGGCGCGCAGCTGCTCGAAGCGCTGGAAGCCGCTTCTCAGGCGCTCCCCTACACCGCCGAAACGGCCGACGCATGCGCATCGCTGATGCAGGTTTCCGGCCTGACCTACACCGTCGATACGGCAAAGGCCTATGACGCGCTGGAAGCCTACGGCGACCACTGGTTCACCGCCGGTTCCGTCTCCCGCGTGAGTATTTCGGATGTGAACGGCCAACCGTTTGACGAAACCGCGACCTACGCCGTCGTCACCAGCAACGCCAACTTCAACGGCATGGATTCCTCCTATGTCTTCAAAACCGCTGCGGAGGAAAACGAGCTGAGCGCCGTCACCGTCGCCGTCGTGCGCGACGTGGTCTGGTCGTATATCGCTTCTGAGCTGAACAACCAGATCGGCGACGCCTACGCCGCGCCGCAGGGTCGGCTGACCGTTCAGTGATTTGAATGCAGACCCTTGCAAGTCTTTCATCCGGGAGAGACTTGCAACAATCTGCACTCGATTTTCAGAAAGGAATTTTTCATGAATCCACAGCTTGAATCCGTCATTGTTGAAATGGAAAAAGCCGTTCGCGGCAAGCGCGCGGTCATCGAACATATGCTCTGCGCGCTTCTGGCAGGGGGACACATTCTGCTGGACGATATGCCCGGCGTGGGCAAAACCACGCTGGCCGTCGCGCTCTGCCGCGCCGTCGATCTGACCTGCCGCCGCGTGCAGTTCACGCCGGACGTGCTGCCGTCGGACATCGTCGGCTTCTCCATGTACGACGCGTCCAGCGGACAATTTCTCTATCGTCCGGGCGCGGCGACGCACGCCAATCTGCTTTTGGCCGACGAAATCAACCGCACCTCCAGCAAAACGCAGTCCGCCCTTTTGGAAGCGATGGAAGAACGCCAGATCACCGTGGACGGGGAAACCCATCCGCTCGAAAAGCCCTTCGTCGTCGTCGCCACGCAGAACAACGTCGGCACGGCGGGCACACAGCTGCTCCCCTATGCGCAGATGGACCGCTTCATGGCGCGTCTGTCCGTGGGCTATCCCGATCACGACGCGCAGATGGCGCTGCTCAAAGACCGCCTTTCGGAGAATCCGCTGGATGCGGTTTCGCAGGTGCTCACGCGAGAGGAACTGCTGGCCATGCAGGCGGAGGCGCGCGCCGTTCAGACCAGCGACGCGCTGCTGGATTACATCACCCGGCTGACGATGGCTTCCCGCGATCATGCGGAGATCGAAGTCGGCGTCAGCCCGCGCGGCGCGCTGCTTCTTTGCCAAATGGCGAAAGCGCGCGCGTATCTGCTCGGCCGCGATTTTGCCGTCAGCGAAGACGTGCAGGCGGTGTTTGAACCCGTCTGCGCGCACCGGCTGATTCCGACTGCGAAAGCCCGGCTGTCCGGCGTCTGTGCGACGGATATTGCGCGCAGCCTGCTTCAAAGCGTGCCGAACCCGGATTACATGGCGTGACTGCGATGAAAGCAAACCGCCTTGTTTACGCCGTTTGGCTGCCGGCCGCCGCCGCGCTGTATTTTTTTGAAAACAATACGGGCACGCGCGCAATCCTCGCCGCGTCGATACTCGTTCCGCTGATTTCCGTCTTCTGTGCTTATCGATGCAGCCGCAGAACCGTCTTATCGCTCGACGCGCCCGCCAGCGGCGAAAAAGGCGCGCCGCTTTCCTGCCGTCTGTCCGCCTCGCCGCTCATCTTTTGCGAGGCGTACGCTTCTCTTCGTCTGCGCAATGCGCTGACGCGCGAAGGAACCCGTGCCGGGGCCGTCGCCGGCGTACCCCTGTCTTTGGGGATCTCGCATTGCGGTCTGCTGACCGTTTCGGTTGACCGCGCTGATGTTCGGGACGTTTTCGGCCTGTGCAGCTTCGCCGTGCGTGCAGATTGCGCGCGGGATACATGGGTGCCGCCCAGCTGTTTCCCGGCGCAGGTTGCGTTTGAGGCTTTCCCGGCTCATGCGCAGGAGGACAGCCGCTTTTCCGCCGTTCGGCGCGGCGAAGATTTCAGCGAAACGCAGTCCATCCGGCCTTACGTGCCGGGCGACCCCGTGCGCCAGATTCACTGGAAGCTTTCAGCCAAAACAGGGCAGACGCTTCTGCGTGAAATCGGCCTGCCACAGACGGGCGGTATTCTGCTCGCTCTGGCCGTCGATGGCGCGGCCACACCCGACGCGGCGGAAGCGTCGCTCTGCAGTCTGCTCTCCGCTTCCCGTGCTCTCCTGGAGCAGGGCGTTGCGCACCGCGTTTCCTTTTGGCGGCGGGCATCGCTGCCCGTCTCATCCGCTGAGGACTGGGAACGGGCGGCGCGCATGCTTTCCTCCACGCCGCCGGATCCATCCGTCGAATCCGGGTTTGAGCGCGTCGCCGTCTTTTCACCGCGCGCAGACGTCGATGTTTCCGATGCCTGCGCCCGCGTGACGCTGGTTCTGCCCCAGGACGCACAGGCGCTTGTCGGCGACGTTCCCGTCGTGTTCTTCGGCGCACATGCGCCGTTTCTCACCCTCTAGAAAGGAGCCGCCATGCGACTGACGAAACCCAAAATCGCGCTGTTTGCGGCGCTCCTGTTTTTATCGCTTGCGCTTGTGCTTCCGCCCACGCGCGAGGGCGCAAAGCTGCTGGTCAACGACCTGTTTGCCCTCAGCGAATCCGCCAACGCCTATGTCTATGAACGGCTTTCCGTTGCGCCAAACGCCAGCCGCCTGCCCGCCTGCATCCTGCTCGGCGCGGCGGCGGCCGCTTTCGCCGCTTTCGCCGCGCTCAGTCCCTCCCGCCTGCCCGCGCTGACAGCGGCTCTCATTCTCGCGGCAACTCAGGCGTACTTCGGATTAAGCCTTCCCGCGCCTGTCAACGTCCTGCTCTTCGCGCTGCCGGGGCTGAAACTCATGCCCGCCCGTTCCCTGCAAAACCGGCTGTTTTTCAGCGTTTCCACGCTGGCCGTCGTCCTCGCCGTCTGTCTCTTTTTCCCCGGCGTAAACACCGCAACGGAAAGCGCTTCGGAACGCGTGCGCGACACGCTGAGCGGCACGATTCAACCATCCGATGCTGGGGTTGACACGCCGCCTGAGGCTGCGCAGACCCGCCGCGAAAATCACCTGAGCCTGTCCTCCGGCGAAGGCGGCGCAGTCTCTGAGCGGGATTACCGCCTGATTACCCGCGCCGAGGAACAGATTTCCGATCCGCCGTGGTTTGACGGGCTGAAAACCGCGCTGATGATGCTGCTCATCGTGCTGCTGCTGGCGCTTCCGTTCGTGCCGTTCATCCTGCTGAACAGGCGTGCCGGGCAGGCGCAGGCCATTCGGGAAGCCTTTGACGACGCAGACCCCCGCAAAGCCGTCTGCGCCATGTTCCGTCATGTCGTCCGCTATTGGACGGTCTGCGCCGCCGTGCCGAAGGGCATGCCGTTTTCAGGCCTGCCAACCGCCGTCGCCATGCCCGAAACTTACCGGAAACACTATCGCGCGTGCGTTGATACGTTTCTAAAAGCCGCATACGGCGGCAAGCCGATTTCGCAGGCCGAACGGGACAGCGTCAAATCCCTCCTTGACGAAACCGAATTCCTCCTCTATGATGGACAAAGCGCCTTTCGGCAGCTTGAACTCAGATATCGATATCTGCTGTAAAACCGTGCGTCCGAAAACTGGAAAGATATGAAAAAAATCTTCTTTTTCTGCGTTCTGACCGCTCTCCTGCTCTCTCTGTCCGGCTGCCGGAGCCGAACGACTCTCGCTCCGCGCGGCGCGGATAAATCCGCCGTATCCGAAACGACGGACGACGTTTTTTCCGGCGACGCTCAGCCAGAGAACGTCGGCGAAACCGTCGGCGAAACCGTCGATGATCCGCTGGCCGACCGCGCCGAATACGACGAAACCGCGCGCGCCGAACTGCTGGATAACCAGACCCGTTCCGTCCACGGGGACGGCGAGGGCGGCGGCCTGCCGCACAGCCAAAACCGCGCTGAAGACAGCGCCATGCAGCTCAGCGGCGATGCGGCGTTGACCGCAACCCGCACGCTTCCCGCCGAAGAAGCCGAACGTCTCGGCGTGTCGGAAAGCGCGCCCGTCGCCGAAACCGCCCAGCGCTATTACGACGCGCTGCTGCAAAGCCGCGTTCAAACGCTGTTTGAATGCAAAAAGCTGAACGTCTATATCGAAACGCCGAATGCGTTTGTCACCGTCCATAAGACCTCGGATGAACACGCGCTGGTTCTTGCGGCAGGCGGATACGACGTCGCCGCCAAACGCGCGGAAAACGACCTGACCGTGGACGGCGGCTGGGTGCAGCGCAAAAATCCGGATTTCATCGTCAAATGGGTGGATGCTTCCGTGTTGGGCGAAAACGCGCTCGGCACGGAAGCCGCACAATCCGTCTGTAAAAATCTGCTGACCCGCAAGGGCGTCCACGAGCTGGCCGCCGCCAGAGACAAACGGATTCTGCTGCTCTCCGCGTCGCTTCTGGATACGCCTCAGCTGCAAACGGCGGCCGCCGTCTGCCTGGCTCAGGCCATGTATCCCGATCTGTTTGCCGATGTGGACACGGCGCAAGCCGTCCGTCAGCTTGCAGATGAATCGGGCGTCTCCTCCGGCAGCGTGTGGTTTTACGCGCCATAATCTTTGACAAAGGGGGCTTTAACCCATGCGCAAAAAAGACGCGTCTGTGCGCGTGCTGAAACTCACCTATTCCGCGCTGTATCTGGCTATCGCGCTGGTTCTGCCGTTTTTGACCGGACAGATTCCGCAAATCGGCTCCATGCTCTGCCCGATGCACATTCCCGCGCTGCTGTGCGGCTTCGTCTGCGGCTGGCCGTGGGGGCTGGCCGTCGGGTTCATTTCGCCGCTTCTGCGCTCCGTACTCTTCGGCATGCCGGATATGTTTCCGACGGCTGTCGCCATGGCGTTTGAGCTGGCGGCCTACGGCGCCGCTTCGGGTCTGCTTTACCGCGTCCTGCCGAAAAAGATCGGAAGCATCTACGCCGCTTTGGTTCTCTCCATGATCGCCGGGCGGCTGGTCTGGGGCGTGGCGCGTTATCTGCTGGCGGGTCTCGCGCACAGTACGTTCACCCCCTCGCTCTTTCTGGCGGGCGCCGTCACGTCGGCTCTGCCGGGCATCGCTTTGCACATCCTCCTCATCCCGGCGCTCGTGACGGCGATGGAAAAAACCAAGCTCATTCTGAATTAAACGGAGGCTCTCCGATGTCCGATACCCGTGCATTTCTGCTTTTCCATGTTTCGGCCTATCCCAAAGCCGAGCTGAGCGACCTGTTCAAAGCGCTGTATCAAAGCGCGTTCGGCTGTGAGCATCTGGTCGCCGACGCCTCCGCCGCCGAAGCGTATATCGCTTCCGAAGCGGCGCATACCCGCCCGCACGCAGGCGAAATCGTCGAGCCGCTGGACGGGCCGTATGTCCGCGTCCATCTGGATATTCTGAAAAAGGGACTGAGCGCCCAAACACTGGCGCGGCTGTTCGCCCTGTCCGCCGAACACCGGACAGGCGCGCAGACCGAATTTGAAAAAAAGCTCGCCGTGCTGACGGGCATGGTCCGTCAGGGCGAGCTTCCCTTTGACGCTTCCGAATGCGAACGCGCGGTTTCCGCGTGGCGCGCGGCGGGCTTTCCACCCTGCCATCACTCCGAAACCTTCCGTCAAGCCTACGCGCCAGCGTATCGGCTGATGAAAGCGGAATATGCGCCGCTCCTTCCGCTCCTTTGCGAATTGGACGGGCGTCTGGCGCAGGGCAGGCGTACAACGCTGGCTATCGACGGCCCCTGCGGCAGCGGCAAAACGACGCTCGCAGCCCTGCTGGCACAGCTGTATGATTGCCCCGTCTTCCACGCGGACGACTTCTTCCTACGTCCCGAACAGCGCACCCCCGAACGCTTTGCTCAGCCGGGCGGCAATCTGGACAGAGAACGTCTGCGGGAAGAAGTGCTCCTGCCGCTGCACGAGGGGAATCCGGTTTGCTATCGCCGGTTTGACTGCCACAGCCTGACCCTCCAGCCGCCCGTGACCGTCGCGCCCGCCATGCTTTCCATCGTCGAAGGAAGCTACTGCCTCCATCCCGAACTGTCGCCGCTGTACGACGTTTCCATCTGCCTTTCTGTCTCGCCCGAATTGCAGCGCGCCCGCATTCTCGCGCGCAACGGCAGGGAGATGGCCCAGCGCTTCTTTGACCGCTGGATTCCGCTTGAGCAGGCATATTTCGACGCGATGAAACCGCAGGAGCGATGCGGATTTATCATTTCTTCTGATTCAATTTCATATATAAACGGGGAAATTCGGTATGAAAGCGCTTCATTCTGATTGGTTGGCAAACAGCGGGCATAAATGACAACTAAGCATTCTTGAAAACGATCCGCATCCCGTTCTGTTTTTTATTATAGCGTACCTGTCTCAGCTTATGCTATGGGCGAATACAACAACCTGGAATTTATCGCCATATTCCACTTTTGAGTTATACTCGCTTATAAATAATTGGTTCATCATATCCAAAAGTTTTCTTTCCATTAACTTCCATGCTTTCAGACACTTCCAGGCAACTATCAGAAAACCTCTCCCAAAGTTTAAATGTCATTACCGGAGAGAACTGGCTTGTACTGCCTCCTTCCCAGATTCCATCCTTTTCATGGTAGATCGCAGGAGTAAATTTTTCGGATTTTTTCAATTCAGTGTAATCAACATTTTTCATAGAATCATATGAAAATGTACGCTTATCTTCTCCTTCAGGTATTTCATAAGAAGACAATACAATTTCATCTTCTTTCTCTGTAATAAGGAAAAGATGTGGCGAAGCATGGCATTTCCCATTTGTCTCATAGTAGCTTTCTTCAACAACAAATTTACCATTCAAATCTTTAGGAATGTTCAAAATTTTTCCATTACAGATTGTATTAATGTGTTCTGCATAAGGATATATTTTGCCTTCTTTCTTCATCTTATCAAACTGCTCTTTGTTATTAAAGTGTCCCGTCATCATATTAATAAAATTATCGAGCTTCATCATGCTTTTTACCTCCAAATTCCGATTTGCACATCAAATCGTTTTCTTCATTCTATCACAACTTCTATTGATCCGCCATCAGTCTTTCGAACCAGGTATCCATGACAATGATAAACTGGCCTGCTCCTGGCAATTCTTGTAGCATTTCGTCAAGAGTTTTCTGTTTCACATATTTCTGCACATACACCCAACAGGCAACGCTACTGGCTTCTGATACAATGTCAGCTGTGTTTTTGCGCATAAGCTCTTCAAATTCAGCAATTTCTTCTTTTGGGCCAACATCATACAGGGTTGGTGCCTGATGACTTAATTTTACTCCATTTTCATTTGCATCTTTAAGCAGATTCTTAACTTTTTCTCTTGAATTCTCCGGTACTTTCATGTACTCCCACATAAATGCTACCACATCGGCTGGTGTGTCTTTTTTAAGTGGTGGTAACTGAATATAATCATTGTTTTCGCTCATTTTCATATCCTCCTCAAGATAAAATAAAATCAATAATAGATTCTCTTGTCATGTCCAATACAGTATCTACGAAGACTCCTGCAAAAAGGATCAGATACAGAATTACACTCAGCGAAAACAGAAATGCAACAGCCACTGCCGGATGAAAAACGATAGTTAAGGACAAAAATTCGTGCAATAATTTGTGGTGCGTGAATTTGCATCCGCCTTCGCGATTTATTGTCCCATAGGGGCAAAACAGGTCTGCTACAATAGTCTCAACAAGTAACACGCAGGAGGGGAGAACCATCATGCAGAAAT
>ENA-UEPH01000252-UEPH01000252.1-human-gut-metagenome-genome-assembly--contig:-NODE-252-length-65227-cov-7.896731_pt1 | contig 65227 bp, 60 predicted proteins | sample MGYA00242891_ERZ507898 | MGnify/ENA primary metagenome ERZ507898 (study PRJEB26167, sample SAMN06115411) | human gut metagenome | host: Homo sapiens | place: China:Guizhou | collected 2014-10-15...
TTGACTGCCGCCTGCTGTGCAGGATTCAGGCAGGCAAAATCACCTGGGAGAGTAAGGAGCTTCCGCTGGAAACACTGCTGGAGCTGTTTTACAACATCATTGATCCAACTTCGCTCAACAAACAGGGGCTTGACGCGGGCACGCAGTATCGGACGGGCATTTATACCGTGGATGACGCGGATTTGGCCGTTGCCAGGCGTTCGCTGGAGAAGCTGCAAACCCGGTTTGACAAGCCCGTTGTCGTGGAATGCCAGCCGCTGGACTGCTTCTATACGGCAGAGGAATATCACCAGAAGTATCTGGATAGAAACCCGAACGGGTATTGCCATGTTTCGCTGGGGATGATTCAAAAGGCGAAGGCATGGAAACCGGGAGATCCCACAACGCTGTAAAAAATGGATGAGCATTTCAAGTTCCAAAAAAAGGAGAGCGTCAAGTATCTGCTTGACGCTCTCCGCTTTTATGTTTGCGGGAAAAACAGAAGGCATTACGGCACATTGAAAACGTCTGTAATTTCTGACGGCCGAACAAACATAAGCCGCATTTCACGCGAAAGCAGACTGTGCCAGTCAAAATCCGAGTCGCTTGCTGCCGAGGCCCATTTCACCAGAAAACCAACCATCAGACAGGAATAGATCAGCATCAATTCGCGTTCGGTTCCTTCGCATTGAAGCGTTTTTTCCGCCTGCGATTGGGAAAGCGCCCGTTGAAGCAGACGGGTATGGATTCGCCCCTCCGTGAAGAGATGGGATGTGCCGCGGTTGAGCATGACGACAACGCTCAGCGAGGTCATTTCCCGTCCGATTTCTTCGCTGAAAGAAAGGGTGGCGTCGGCTAACGAGAGCAGAAGCGTTTTTCCGTCCGCATTTTCGGGAATTGAAAAATGCGCGGAGAGGTAAGCGTCCAGCTGCGGGGTATACAAATGCTGATAAAGGGTTTCTTTGCTGTCAAAATGATGATAAAATGCGCCTTTTGTCAGTTGCGCCGCTTCGCAGATGTCATTGACCGTCACGGCCTGATAGCCGTTTTCATGAAAAAGACGGGTTGCGGCATCGAGCAGTTTGTCGCGGCTGTTTTGGCCCTGAATCTGGCGCTGAGAAAGCTTAGGCATGGATACTCCTTCAACGTTTTTGAATAGTATAGCATTAAATGGGGAGACGTGTCAAAATTTACAAAAAAAGAGCTTGACAAAAGAATGACATACCCTTATAATTGCACATACCGTGGTACGTACCGAGGTACGTAAAGAAATGGAGGGAAGAAAATGAAAAAGAGTTTAGCGATGCTGATGACCCTTCTGTTTGTCCTTTTGGGGACGACGGCATGGGCGCAGAGCTACACGGCCGGCGTGTATACCGCGCAGGCAAACGGCAACAATGGCCCGGTGACTGTTGAAGTTGAGGTCAGCGACGCCGAGATTCTGAGTGTAAAAGTGACTGAGCACGCGGAGACCGCTGGATTGAGCGATACGCCGATCGAGCGGATTCCGGCGAAGATCGTCGAGGGACAAACGCTGGCTGTGGATACGGTCAGCGGCGCGACCAATACGTCCAATGCGATTCTCAAAGCGGCTGAGGATGCGCTTGCGCAGGCGGGCGCGGATATCGAAGCGCTGAAAGCCGTTCAGGAAAAGGATGAGACGGCGGGTGAAACGGCCGAGCGCCATGTTCAGGCGCTGGTCATCGGCGCGGGCGGCTCCGGCCTGGCGGCTGCCATCACCCTTCAGGAGCAGGGAATTGAAACGCTCGTCGTGGACAAGATGGCCAATGCGGGCGGCGCAACTGCGCTGACCGGCGCGCTGATTAACGGCGGCTGTTCCAAACAGCAGGCTGAGCGCGGCGTGACGGACGACGTTCAGACCATGTTTATGGACGCGATGGTGTACGGCAGCTTTCAAAATGACGCGCGCATGACGTGGCTGATGGTCAATAACACCGGCGACAGCGTGGACTGGCTCCATGACACCGTCGGCGTTGAGTTTGAGGAAGCGATCAACCATTTCCCGGAGCACACGAATGATCGCGCGTTCTATCCGAAGGGCAAGCAGCCCGGCTATCTGACCGGAACGATGGAACAGCATTACCTGAGCAACGGCGGCGAGCTTCTTCTTGAGACCCGCGCGCAGCACCTGCTGACGGAAGATGGCCGCGTGATTGGCGCGTCCTGCTCCACGGCGGATGGCACGCTGAACATTTATGCGGATGTGACGCTGCTGGCCACCGGCGGCTACGGCGCGAGCGTCGCGCTGCGCCCGGCAGATCAGATGGGCACGCTGTTCTACGGCGCGTCCGCTTCGACCGGCGACGGCATCATCATGGCCGAAGAGGTCGGCGCGATGACCCATTATATGCAGTACCTCAAGAGCTATCCGCAGGGCATTGAAAAGCCGCTTGATGGAGGAAACATCACGGCGGACGGCACGACGTTCCGCGGCAATGCCTATATTTCCCCGCTGGCTTCTCAGGCCGTGACGCTGAACGACGGCGCGATTTACGTCAATGTCGAAGGCGAACGCTGCATGAACGAGAATATGGACTTCGTATCCATCAAAAAGGTGACGCAGAAGCAGACGGATATGACCGTTTATCTGGTGATGGATCAAAAGGGTTATGACAAATGGATGGGCATGATGGAAGTCAGCGCGGGCCTGACGCCGGAGATTGTCGCGCCGTGGCTGGATGCGGACGACGGCAAGCCGGTGTTCCGCAAGGGCGCGACCGTTGAAGAGGCGGCGGCGAAAGCGGGAATCGATGCCGAGAAGCTGAGCGCAACCGTTGCCCATTTCAACGAAATGGTGGCTTCGGGCAAAGACGATGATTTTGGCCGCGCGGAAATGAGCGTGGGTCTGGATTCGGATGGCCCGATCTACATCGTCGAGCAGCGTCTGCGCATGGCGACTTCTCTGGGCGGTCTCAAGACGAGCACTTCTTTCGAGGTTTATGACGAGAACGAACAGGCGATCGACGGACTCTATGCGTGCGGCGAAGTCATCGGCGGCGTGCATGGTGACGAGTCCATGCCGTCCAACTGTGTGGCGTGGGCCGTGACTTCCGGCCGTCTGGCCGCGAAGGCAGCTGCGGATGCAGTGAAAGCAAAATAAAGGTCAACATGTGAAAGAAGGGTTTCGGCAAACGCCGAAACCCTTCTTTGGTGATTTATTGCACTTTCACGGTGAAAGCCATCTTCCGTTCTTCTTCTGTCGGTTCATAATCTTCCGCCATCCAGTCGTTTTCTTCGGTCAAATGGCCGGGAAGAATCGGCGTGAAGGTGACGGAATCGGCAGGCTGAGTGAGCGAATAAGTGCCGGAAAACAGCAACGAACCGTCCGTTTGCGTGGCGATGGACGTACTCTGCGCGAGCGCCTGTCCGTCGGGCACGGTGAGCTTGAAATCAAGCGTGGGTTCACCCGCTTCAAACGCGTCTGCGGCGGAAACATCGCCCGAATGCGTGACGGTCATTTCATATTCAAGGCGGGCGAACGTGAGGGTCAGCTTGGACAGCGTGCAGGCGTAATCGCCGACGGAGAAGGTCTGCGGCGACTGGATGGAGGCGATTGGCGCGCCGTCGGTGACAAAACGCGCGGTCAACTGCTCGGACAGGCTGAATGCGCCGGAAGCCGTCAGCCTCGTGCCGAGATCGGCCTGCTCCCACTGCGCAGCGGTCATGCCGTCAGGCACGGGCAGCGCGAATGCATAATCCATCAGGAAGCCGACCGAATCGATCAGAATACGCCCCTCGCGATAGGCGTTCAGGCAGTCCTCCGCGGCGGTGTTCCATGTGTAGGAAACGCCGCCGTCTTCCTCCTCGGTGACGGTATACGGCGCATCCTCAAGCGTAAACACGGGATGCAGCACGTCGAAGGTCAGCGACCATTGAACGGGCTTTTCGGGATGGGGGAGCGCCTCAAGGAGCGAAACATCCAAGCTGTAATACCCCTGTTCGGCCTTGCCGATGCCGCGGGCGGGCATGAAGATGCCCTCATACAGCCCGAAGCCCGACAGGTTGGCGGACAGACAGTAGGATTCATCCTCCGAAACCTGCTGGAAACCCGTGACGGCGGTTGGGATGATCTGCCCCGCCTGCATCGCCGTTACGCGCGGATAGAGATAGACCTCCGGCGCGCCCGGAAGGTGGGCGATATCCAGCGAAAAAGAGAGGGAAGAGCCGTCGAATACCGCGTCGTTGACAGTGATCGCCGTGCCAGACCCGGTCAGGCGTTCGCCGATGGGCAGAATATGCTGCTGATAGGCAGCGTTGCTTTCCTGCTCGGCGTGGAAACGGAGTACGCCGAAGTAAGCCGCCGCGCCCGCCGTCGCGGCCAGCAGCAGCGCCAGCAAGGCGAAAGCCAGCGAATAGGAGAGTTTGCGGCGCATATGGGGGGTTTGATTGCACAGGCGCGCGCGGCGCAGGGTATCGGCCTGCATCTGCGGCGTGAACGCAAGGCCGGACAGACGGGTATCGACGGCTCTGCGGATTGGATTATCGTTCATCAAGACCCCACCTTTCCAACTCCGGCTTGAGGCGCGCCTGCGCCTTTTTCAGTCGGCGGTAAAAGCCGGACGTCGTCATATGCAGCGCGTGTGCGCATTCGGCGGCGTTCATGTTTTGATAATAGTGAAGCAGCAGCACTTCGCGGTATTTGGGTTCAAGCGCCATCACCTCGCGCAGCACGCTGTCGTCCCGCTCGTCAAATTCACAGGCGGCGGGCGGCAGATTGTCGAGCGAAACGCTCCTGTCCGTGTGGCGCAGCCACGACGCGCGAAGCTGATCCCGGCAGGTGTTGACGGCGATAGAAACCAGCCACGTTTTGGCGTATTCGCGCTGGCGCAGCGTGTGCAGGCGCTTGTAGGCTTTCAGAAAAACCTCCTGCGACGCGTCCTCAGCCAAAGTGCGATCCTGCAAAATGACGTAGCACAGGCGGAGAATGTCGTCGCCGTAGGTCTGCATCAGCTCGCTGAGCCATTCGTCTTTTTCCGCGCGCGAAATCGCGGCATGCTGCACGTTGTTCACCTTCTTACTGATTAGACGATGGGGAAGAGAAAAAAGTGACCGCTTTTTTAAAAAAGAAAGGCGTTAATCCAAATCCCTCGCCGTGGCGACGAGATAGCTGTAAATCTGGAGCTTATATTGATCGTACAGCCCCAGCTGCACGTACAGCTCCTTGTAGTATTTGAAAAGCGAAGCCTTTGTCGTCACCACCTGCGCCGGATTGACCGAAGCGCTGAGCGAATGCTTGCGGCGGCGGGCGTAATAATACAGCGGGGTGCGGATGGCATAAAAGCTTTCAGCATAGCGGATGTAAGAGAGGTTGAAGAGCATGTCTTCCGACCAGGTGAATTCCTCGTCGCAGCGGATGTCGTGCGCCATGATGATCTCCCGGCGGTAGAGTTTGTTCCACATCACGCCGTAGTAGAAGCTCGCGGGCTCTTCCATCAGGCAGCGGGCAAACTGCGCTTTATCCATTTTGGTATACGGCTGCATGAAGCCGTGCACGATCGTCTTGCCGTCCGGCATGACGGAGCAGTAATTGCAGATGACCAGATCGGCGCCTGTTTCCTCGGCGGCTTCCACCAGCAGGCGCGTGGCGTTCGGGTCGAGCTGATCGTCAGAATCCACGAATTGCAGATATTTGCCCTTTGCGCGCTCAATGGCGACGTTGCGCGTGCCGGAAACGCCGGTGTTTTCCTTGTCGATGATGATGACGCGTGGATCGAGCCGCGCATACATTCGGCAGATTTCAAGGCTGGCATCGCTGGAACCGTCGTTGACGAGCAGCACTTCCAGGTTTTCATAGCGCTGGCGTTTGATGCTTTCCAGGCACGGAACCATGTCCATGGCGGAATTGTAGATGGGCACGATGATGGAGACGAGCGGGCTTTCCATACGCGCGAGACCTCCGATACTTTGTTTGATTGATGGAAAATTGCGCAAAAAACATCCGCGGGTGCGGAACTGCGTGGGGGCGACGGATTGCGGCGAACACGCAAACGTTATCAGGCCGCTTTGGTTATTATACCATAGACGCAGCCAAAGAAAAAGAAGAAAAGTGCGCGCCGTGAAGGCTTTTTGAAAGCGACTTTGCACAATGCAAATTTCTGAGATGCAGAAACGAAAGAAAATAAACCGATTTTCCTTGAAAAATGAAGGAAAATGGGCGGAAAAACGTTTGACAAACGCTCGATTTCAGCGTATTATAAAAGCCGTCAAGCACGGAAATCAAAGGAGATTGCAGCGTGGAAAATATTGCTTATTACAACGGAAAAATTTCCTTGATTGAGGATATGATGATTCCCATGAACGAGCGCAGCAGCTATTTCGGCGACGGCGTGTATGACGCGATGTTTACCGTCGATCATGTGCCGCTCCAGCTGGACGACCATCTGCGCCGCTTCTACCGCAGCGCGAAGAAGATCGAAATCGATATTCCCATGCCGTTTGAAGAGCTTCGGGCAATGGTGCTCGACTTTTGCAGGAAAATCGACAGCCCGGACGCGATGGCCTATGTGCAGGCGACGCGCGGCGTAGGCATGCGCGGCCACGCGTACCGCTTTGCGGGCAATACGCCAAGCCTGTGGGTGTGGGTCAAGCCGGATATGCTCGATCCGATGGACAGAAGCTACAAGGCCATCACGATGGAAGATACGCGCTATTTCCATTGCGACATCAAGACGATCAACCTTCTGCCGGCGGTTATTTACACCCAGCGGGCGGAGGAAGCGGGCTGCGACGAAACGATTCTCCACCGCGGCGACCGCGTGACCGAATGCGCGCATTCCAACGTGCATATACTGAAAGACGGCGCGCTGAAAACCGCGCCCTGCGACAACCTGATTCTGCCGGGCATCACGCGTGCGCACCGCATCGCCCAGTGCAAAGCGATGGGCATTCCGGTGATTGAAGAGCCGTTTACCGTGCAGGAGATGATGGAGGCGGACGAAATCTTCTTCACCAGCGCCAGCGCGCTGTGCTGCCGGATTGAGGAAATCGACGGCCAAAAGGTCGGCGGCCGCGATCCCGAACGGATTGCCAGAATTCAAAAAGCGGCATGGAACGAGGCACTGGAGGAAGTGCGGCAGATTAAGGGGTAAAATCCCCATAGAAAGGCGGATAAGTATGAAAAATATCGCATATTACAACGGCAAAACCGCGCCCATCGAAGAGATGATGGTGCCCATGAACGACCGCGCCTGCTATTTCGGCGACGGCGTTTACGACGCGACCTGTGTGGTGAACCATGTGCCGATGGCCTTTGACGACCATATCGACCGCATTTATCGCAGCGCGAAGCTGATCGACATCGAGATTCCGATGGAAAAGGCGGAGATGAAGCGGATGCTTCAGGGCCTTGTCGATCAGGTGGAGGGCGATGTGCTCTTTCTTTACTGGCAGGTGACGCGCGGCGTGGGCATGCGCAACCATCCGTATGCGGGCGCGGGCGATAAGCCGAGCATTTGGGCGTTTGTACGGCCGAGCAAAATGCGCGATCCGTTCGGCGTATACAAGTGCATCACCGTGGAGGACAAGCGCTTCTTCTACTGCAACATTAAGACGATCAACCTGCTGCCTGCCGTCATGGCGAACGAAAAGGCGATGCAGGCCGGCTGCGACGAGGCGATTTTCCATCGCGGCGAACGCGTGACGGAGTGCTCGCACTCCAACGTGCACATCATCAAGGACGGCACGCTGTATACCGCGCCCTGTGACGAACTGATTCTGCCGGGCATTACGCGCGCACACATCCTGAACATCTGCAAGCAAGAAGGCATTCCGGTTGTCGAAGAGCCGTTCACGCTTGACGAGATGATGGATGCGGACGAGATTTTCTTCTCCAGCTCCAGCGCGCTGACCTGCCGCATTGGCGAAATTGACGGCAAAAAGGTCGGCTGCAAGGACGAAAAGACGTTTGCGCGCATTCGCGACGGCTATCAGCGCGAGATGAAGAAGGAAGCGGGAATTTGACGTTGGGGCGCTGCCCCAAGCCCCGGCAGGGGAATGATTCCCCTGCACCCTCACAATAAAAGCCCATTGTACGGAAATATTCGTGCAATGGGCTTTTAAATTATGGGAAATCCAAGAACCTCAGGTTCTTGGCGGGGTTTGGAGCGAAGCTCCAACGTTCCCTTTAGTGCGTCTCCAGCCACAGCGGCACGTCGAGCAGAGAGGGCAGAACCGCGGCGGCAACGGAGAGAAACGCGCCGTCCGGACGCTTCATATCCGGCACGCAGATGACGTCGATTCCAGCGGCATAAGCGGCGCGGATGCCCGCTTCGCTGTCCTCCAAAACCAGACAGTCGGCGCTCGCTTCGCCGGATTTTTCCCGCGCTTTGATGAAGATATCCGGCGCGGGTTTGCCGTGCGCGATTTCCGGACCGAAAACCATCGCGTCAAAGCAGTTCTCGATGCCGTGCTGCGCCAGCACGGACAGCGCGCGCTCCCGCGTGCTGGAAGAGGCGAGCAGGATTTTGATGTCGCGGCGTTTCAAAAAATGCAGCAGCTCCCGTGCGCCCGGCTTGAGCGGAACACCTTCGGCGAAGTAGCCCTTTTCCAGCGCATCGACGTAGGCGAGCCCCTGTTCCAGCGAAATCGGCAGGTGATAGGTGAAAATCAGATTCTGCATGTTCGTCACGCCGTTTTTGCCGCTGTAATGGCGCGCATAGGTATCCAGCGTGAAGCGGAGATTGTGTTTTTGCAGCAGATCGGCATACATCTTGTAGCTGATGATTTCGCTGTCGATCAGCAGCCCGTCCAGATCGAAGATAACCGCCTTTTTCATGTCCGCACCTCCTGCGTATCGTTGAAATCGTTTCGGAAGGCATAGGCCGCCGCGAGTATGAAGACCATGCAGATGACCCACGCCACGGGTTCGCACGCGCAGACCGCCGGATACCCCAGCATCGGCACGAGCTTAAAGCTGAAAAACGCCTTGCAGACCAGCTCCATCGTGCTGCAAATCAACGGCGCGACGGTATGCTTCATGCCTTGCAGCGCGTTGCGCACGATGACGACCACGGCCATCGGCGGCACCATCGGGATGCTCACATGCAGATAGAGCAGTGCGTTTTCCAGCACGTCAGGGTTCGTGCTGCCGGTGATGAGCCGGATGGCCGCAGGCGCGGCGGTGAAGGTGAACGCCAGCGCGAACAGCCACCACACGCCGTAGATCGCCAGCGCCACCCACTGGCCCTGCACGATGCGGCGGCGGCGGTTTGCGCCGAAGTTTTGGCTGGAATACGTCGCGACGCTTGCGCCCAGCGCCACGCCCGGCATGTAAAACAATTCGGCAAGGCGGCGGCCGCCGACCTGAGCGGCGATGTAGACGTTGCCCAGCGCGTTGATGCTGCCCTGCAAAATGACGCTGCCGATGCTGTAAATCGCGCTCATCAGCGCCATGCTCAGCCCGGTGAAAAACATATCCGGCACAAAGCCGCATGGCACGCGGAGCGCGTTCCGGCCGAAATGCAGGTCAGGTTCGCGGCGGAGAATGTAAAACAGCCCAAGCGCCGCGCTGATGCCCTGCGCAAGCACCGTCGCCGCCGCCGCGCCGCCCACGCCGAGGCCGAGCGGCCCCATGAACAGCAGATCGAGCGCGATGTTGAGGATGCTGCTGAACACCAGAAACAGCAGCGGCGTGACGCTGTTGCCGACGGACTGCATGAGGCTCGATTCGAGGTTATACGCCATCGTCAGCGGAATGCCCGCCAGAATCACGGTCAGATAGGCCAGCGCCCCTTCGCGGGTGTCGGCGGGAATCTGCATCGCGTCCGCCAGAGCGAAGCGGGAGAGCAGAAAGACGGCGGTCATCACCGCGGCGCACAGCGCTGAGAGCGTTACCATCCAGCAGACGGACTGCTCCATGCGCTTTCGGTCGTTCGCGCCGAAGTGGCGGCTGACCGAGAGGGCAAAGCCGCTGTTCAGGCCGAAGGCCAGCGTGGTGATCAGGCTGTACAGCGCGGCGGTCGCGCCGATCTGCGAAAGCGCCGCGTCGCCGAGCAGATGGCCCGCGATGGCAGTATCCGCGAGGTTATAGACCTGTTGGAGCAGGTTGCCGACGAACAGCGGCAGGGAGAAGCGAAGCAGCAGCCGGGCAGGGCTGCCGACGGTCATATCCAGCGTATGCGCGCGCATGGGAAAACCTCCTGCGAAATGAATCAATGCTATTATAGCGAACGAGAAGGCTTGATTCTTGCGCAATTACGGCATATACTGGTACAAAAGCGACAGGAAGGCGAAAACATGATTCAGAACAGAAAGTATCTGTACACCGATGTGAACGGCATGGAGGTACGCGACGACGTGGCACCGCTGTTTGATCTGGTGGCCAACGACGGCGATGTACATGAATATATTGCGGATGTTGTGCCCTCCCACTGGCACAGCGAGCTGGAAATTTTTTGGCTGCTGGAGGGACGGGTGCGCGTGGGCATCGGCGAAGAGGTGCATGAAATCAAAGCGGGATACGGCTGCTTCATCAACACGGGCGTGATTCATTCCGTGGCGGCGCTGGTCGATGGGCCGTGCCGCTATCGGTCGTTTGTCTTTGACGCGGGCATTTTGGCGGGCATGCCGGGCAGCGTGTTCGACGTGAAATATATCCGGCCTCTGATGGAGAACGGACCGGCGTATGTTTTTTTGGATTATCAAGGCGAAGATGCGGCGTGTCTTTGCGCGTTCGAGCGCGCGTTTGACGCGTGCGCCGGGGAAGAAGCGGGCTTTGAGTTCCGCGTGCGGGAAGCGCTGACGCAGCTCGTTTTGGAGGTGATTCAAAAAAGCCGCGTCTCGCCGACCCGCGCGGCGGCGGACATCGGCGAAACACGGCTCAAGCAGATGCTCACGTTTATGGATGCGCACATCGGCGCGACGGTGACCCTTGCGGATATTGCGGCGAGCGCGAACGTCTGCCCACGGGAATGCCAGCGGATTTTCGGGCGGTATCTGCACGAGCGGCCGATGGCCTACATGCAGCGTCTGCGCGTCTTTCGTGCGGCGCAGATGCTGGCGGACACGGGCAAGCCGGTGACGGAGATTGCGCTGGACTGTGGTTTTTCCGGCCCCGGCTACTTTGCGCGGCAGTTTCGGCAGATCACGGGAAAGACGCCGACGGCATACAGGGGGAACGTTGGGGCGCTGCCCCAAGCCCCGGCAGGGGAATGATTCCCCTGCACCCTCACAATAAAAGCCCATTGTACGGAAATATCCGTGCAATGGGCTTTTAAGTTATGGGAAATCCAAGAACCTCAGGTTCTTGGCGGGGTTTGGGGCGAAGCTCCAACGTAATCCCTTTACCCCGCGATTTGTTTTTGCAGGGCGAGATACAGCAGCCCGTCGCCGCTGGCGATCTGCGAAGAGGTGAGGGAATAAATGCCCTCGCAGCACAGGCGCAGCACGGCAACGCGGATCAGCGAGGAAAGCAGCTGATCCAGCCGCAGATAGCTGCTGTCGCTGCTCTTGCGCAGCAGCAGCGACGGGCCGTAGATGGCGAAAATCTCATAGCGGTAACGGCCTTCGAGCAGGTCGGCAAAGCGGTCGGCCAGCTGGGGCGTTCTGAAAGAGTAGTATTCCATCAGGCGGTTGATTTCGTCGATGTCGGAAAAGACCTGGCGCACGCACGCGTCCGTGCTGCGCGGGGAAAGAAGTGCGAGAATGCGCTCGCGATCGGTATGTGTCTCTGTTCTGGCGATCAAGGGGCAACCCTCCCTTTCGTTTTTAATCTGAGAGAGCATATGCCGCGGCCTGCCGGGATAGAACCCCGAACGTATATACAGTTTTATTGGATTTTTTTATAAAAACGCGCATTAAGAAATCTGTATGATATAAGCCAGATTCTTACATATTAAAGGGCTGAAAATCGTCCTCATGGCGGTTGACAAGATACCCTGTCCCGATTACAATAAGCACATACACCGACGGGCTTTTGCGCCCGTGAAAAAGCGGCCTGTTTCCTTCCCGGAGGCGGGCTGCTTTGTTGGGTATATGGGTGAATGGAGGATTTGCATGTTCATCGTCTATTTTGCGCTGTGGGTGATTCTCAACGGCAAGTGGACCACGGAAATCGGCATATTCGGCGTGATTTTCGCCGCCGCGCTGTATGCGTTCAGCTGCCGATTCATGGGCTACGGCTTCAAGAAGGATCTCCATTATCTGCGCAGACTTCCCACAACAATTTGCTACGGGGCGACGCTGCTGGCGGAGATTTTCAAGGCCAATGTCACGGTCATGAAGATGATTCTGGACAAAAACTTTGAGCCGCAGCCTCAGCTCGTGCATTTTGAAAGCGGGCTGAAGGAAACGCGCCACCGCGTTGTGCTGGCCGATTCCATCACGCTGACGCCGGGCACGATCACCTGCCAGCTGGAGGGCGACCACTATCTGGTGCACTGCCTCGATGCGGCGATGGTGGACGGACTGGACAACGGCGTCTTTGTGGAAAAGCTCTCTCAAATGGAGCAGAAGCAGGAATTTATGGCCGATTCCGTGACCAGCGAGGTTCAGCCGGAGAATGAAGCGGCGGAAGCCGAAACGCAAGCGACCGCGACGGTAAACGAAGCGGCCGAAAATGAAGCGCCCGAAAACGACGGGGACGCGGAGAAGGAGGAAGAGCATGAGCATTGAGACCTGCTATGACGTGCTGACCATCGGCTCGCTGGCGGTGCTGGTGTTGCTGGCGCTGGTGTGTCTGGTGCGCTGCATCCTCGGCCCGCGCATTTCCGACCGCGTTATGGCCGTCAACATGATCGGCACGCTGACTATCATCATGGTGGTGGTGTTCGTCGTGCATCTGGGCGAGGCGTATCTGGCGGATATCGCGCTGATTTACGCGATGATCAGCTTCCTGTCCGTGGTGGTGCTGTGCAAGGTTTACACGGGCATTTACCGCGAGCGCAAGCACGAGCAGGAGCTGCTCGGCGCGAAGAACGACAACCCGGTGGAGACCCTTGTGCAGAGCGAAAAGGCGGGTGAACAGCAGTGAGCGTGATTCGTTTTATTTTGACGGCGGCGTTCATGCTGGTCGGCCTGTTCGTCTGCTGCGTCGGCGTATACGGTGTGTTCAAACTCAAGTATGCCGCCAACCGCATGCATGCCGCCGCGCTCAACGACACGCTGGGCGTGAGCTTCTGCCTGATCGGCCTGGCCATCAGCGCGCCGGATTTCTTCACGGCGCTGAAAATTCTGCTGGTGGTCGTGTTCCTGTGGCTGGCCTCCCCGGTGGCGAGCCATCTGCTCTGCCGCCTTGAGGTGGAGACGAACGAGGACCGCGGACAGTATATGAACGTGCATGAAAAATCTCTGGCGCAGGAGCGCGAAGAGACCGCGCACGCGGAGGAGGAACAGGCATGACGATTGTGACGCAAATGATGCTGATTTTTCTGATTGTGTGCGCGATTGCCGTGTGCCTGACGCGCAATCTGCTGACCAGCGTCATCATCTATATGGGCTACTCGATGATCATGTCGATCATCTGGATCACGCTGGAATCGCCGGATCTGGCGATCACGGAGGCGGCGGTCGGCGCGGGCATCACCAGCCTGCTGTTCTTCCTGACCCTCAAGAAGATTCACGCCATCGACGCGCGCAACGAAGTGCGCCGCGCCCATGAGCGGCAGGAGAAGGACGGAGGTGCGGACAATGGCAACGCCTGAATGGTTTGCAAAGCTCAAGCGCCGCACGGCCGAAATCATCGACTTTGAAAACGACGCGCTGGAGCGCGACATGGTGCGCACGCAGGAGACCCCTTCCGAGACGCACGAGACCGAAGAGGATATCGCCCGCCGCGTGCGCTTGGAGCGCGAGCGGCAGGAGGAAGAGGAAATCGCCGCCCGTCTGCACGAGTGGAACAGCCGCAACGTGAGCAGGGTTTCGCGCGGCGTGTATTGCGCGCTGTGCGTGCTCATCTGCGTGACGATGATTGCGCTGCTGATGTTCACGGTGACGAATCTGCCCAGCTTCGGCAGCCCGAATCACCCGATCAACAACGAGGTTTCCGCCCGCTACATTGAAAAGGGCTTGCAGGAGACGGGCGCGGTCAACATCGTGACCGGCATGATTCTGGATTACCGCGCGTTTGATACGCTGGGCGAATCCACGGTGCTCTTTACGGCGGCGATGGTGGTGCTTTTCCTGCTCCGTCTGGACCCGGAAAGCGAAAAATACAGCCAGCTGGCGCGCACGATGAAGGAAGCGCCGCACGCGGATAACTTCTACGAGCCGCGCCACGACGCCATTTTGCAGATGACCGCCAAAATTCTGGCGCCGATCATCATTCTGCTGGGCATATACGTCGTCTTAAACGGCCATCTGTCGCCGGGCGGTGGCTTCTCCGGCGGCGCGATCATGGGCGCGGGTCTGATGATTTACGTCACCGCGTTCGGCTTTAAGGATATCCGCCGGTTCTTCACGTACAAGACGTATCAGCGCGTGGTGCTCTGCTCGCTGCTCACCTATGCGGCCAGCAAGTGCTATTCGTTCTATACCGGCGCGAACGACATCCACAGCATCATCCCGCTCGGCACGCCGGGCGCGATCCTCTCCAGCGGCTTGATTCTGGTGCTGAACATCTGCGTCGGCCTCATCGTCACCTGCACGATGTATGCCTTCTACGCGGTGTTCCGGAAAGGAGAGGTGTGACGATGTTGAGCAAACTTCTGATCAATTACGAGGAGACGGCTTCCGTCATCCTGTTCTGCATCGGCTTTTCCACGATGCTGCTGAACAAGAACCTTATCAAAAAGATCATCGGCATGGATATTATGGATACAGCCGTGTACCTCTTCCTCGCTTCTCAGGGCTACATCAAGGGGCGCACCGTGCCGATTGTGGTCGATGGCATTCAATCCGTCGAGGCGTATATCAACCCGATTCCGGCCGGTCTGGTGCTGACGGGCATTGTCGTTTCCGTCAGTGTGTCGGCGCTGATGCTGGCGCTTTCCATCCGGCTGTATTATCGCTACAACACGCTGAACCTCGACGAGATCATCGCGCTTTCGGGAAAGGAGGAGGTCTAACGTGCAGTTCGTTCAGAACTTCCCCTTCTTCAGCATCCTGCTGACGCTGATGGGCGCGGTCGCCAGCTCGGTGATGAGCGGCAAGCGCGCGCGGCGCACGACGCTGTTTCTGATTGCGGCGGATCTGGCCTTCACCGTCGGCGTGATGATCTACACCCTGCGGACGGGAGACAGCTACGCCTACAAGATGGGCCACTTTCCCGCGCCTTGGGGCAATGAAATCCGCGTCGGCGTGCTGGAAACGGTGTCGCTGACGGTGTTTCTGCTGGTCATTCTGTTCTCGTTCCTCGGCGGCATGCGCCGCTCGGAGAAGGAGATCGAGCCGACCAAGTATAATATCTATTGCATCCTGACGGATTTGACCATGCTTTCGCTGATTGCGCTGGTCTACACCAACGACCTGTTCACCGCTTACGTGTTCATCGAAATCAACACGCTGGCGGCGGCGGGCCTGGTGATGATGCGCCAGCACGGGCGCGCGCTGGTCGCGGGCGTGCGATACATGATGATGAACCTGCTCGGTTCGAGCCTGTTCCTCATCGGCATCGTCATTCTCTACACGATTACCGGCCATCTGCTGATGGTCAACATCCACGAGAGCGTCGTCGCGCTGGCGGCGAGCGGCCAGTATCACGTGCCGCTGACGGTGGTGGTCAGCCTCATCAGCGTGGGCCTTGCGATGAAGTGCGCGCTGTTCCCGTTTGACAAGTGGCTGCCCGCTGCCTATTCCAACAGCACGCCGAGCGGATCCGCGATGCTCTCCAGCATCGTTTCCAAGGGCTATATCTTCCTGTTGATCAAGGTATATGTGCGCGTCATCGGCTTTGACGTGATCCGTTCGCTGGGCATCTGCGACGTGCTGTTCGTCTTCGGCGCGATCGGTATGATCGCCGGTTCGGTCAACGCCATGCGCGCCAAGACGACACGCATGATGGTGGCGTATTCCTCCGTCGCGCAGATTGGCTACATCTTCGCGGCGCTGGGCCTGGGCAACGAGCTGGGCATTCTCTGCGCGCTGTGGCATACGCTGGCGCACTCGGCGACGAAGTCCATGCTGTTCATCTCCGCGCACACGCTCGACCACGCTTCCGGCGACACGCATCTGCGCAAAGATTTGCGCGGCGGCTTCTACCGCAGCCCGCTGGCGGCGGCGGCGTTTACGCTGGGCGCGGCGAATCTGGTCGGCGTGCCGATGCTGAGCGTCTTCATCACCAAGGTGACGATGGCGCAGGCGGCGGTGATGACGGGCGGGCGGCACACGGTGATCGCCCTGTGCGCGCTGGCCATTTCCACACTGCTCAATGCCTATTACTTCCTGGGCACGACGATGCAGCTGTATATCCCGGATCACGAACATCCGGAGCGCAACGCCCGCGTGAAGATCAACGTCTACGCGGCGATCGGCCTTGTCGGCTTTATCGCGCTCAACCTCACACTCAGCTTCTGCGCGCAGGGCATTTTCGGCGCTCTGCTTGATGGCCTGACCCGATTTGCATAAGAGACGAGGAGGAAAACAACCGTGAACATTCTGTTGATTCTGGCGATCTTCTGGCCTGCGCTTGCGGGACTGGTCATCTTTCTGATGCCCAGCTGCAAGGACAACAGGCAGCTGCGCGGCCGTGCGGTGAACGCGGCGCTGGCGGTTGAACTGGCGCTGACGCTCATCATGTGCCTGGGGCAGGGCACGAACATGGTGCTGCTGAATATGACCCCAACACTGCGGATTGAAATGAACGTGGACATGGTGGGCTGCATCTTCGCCGTGCTGATGAGCGCGATGTGGCTGCTTTCCAGCGTGTTTGCCCGCGAATACATGGGGCACGACGACAACGAGCGCCTGTATCAGGTGTTCTTCATGTGCGTGCTTTCCGCGCTCATCGGCCAGTGCTACGCCGGCTCGATGGTGACGCTGTATGTGTTCTACGAGCTGATGACGCTTCTCTCCGTGCCGATGGTCGTGCATGAACGCACGCCGCAGGCCGTCGCCGCGGGCATCAAGTACCTCGTGTACTCCATCTTCGGCGCGATGATGGGCCTGCTGGGCATCTTCTTCTTCAGCAACTATCTGGGCACGGTGACGTTTGTGCCGGGCGGCGTGGAGACCGCGGCGAGCGCGCCGAGCGGCCTGCTGCTCATCACGTTCCTGGTCATCATCGGTTTTGGCACGAAGGCGGGCATGTTCCCGATGCACGGCTGGCTGCCGACGGCGCACCCGGTTGCGCCCGCTCCGGCTTCCGCCGTGCTCTCCGGCGTGATTACCAAGGCGGGCGTGCTGGCCGTGCTGCGCGTGATCTATTATCTGGTCGGCGCGGATGTGCTGCGCGGCACGTGGGTGCAGAAGGGCTTCATGACCCTGACGCTCATCACCGTATTCATGGGCTCGATGCTGGCCTACCGCGAGCCGCTGATCAAAAAGCGCCTGGCGTATTCCACCGTTTCCCAGGTGAGCTATGTGCTCTTCGGTCTGGCCTGCATGGTGCCGACCGCGTTTGAAGGCGCGATGCTGCATGTGGTGGCGCACTCCGTCATCAAGGACGCGCTGTTCCTCTGCGCGGGCGCGTTCATCCATCAGACGGGCAAGACCTATGTCCGCGAGCTGCGCGGCATCGGCAAGGAAATGCCGATTACCACCTGGTGTTGGACGATCGCTTCCCTCGGCCTGATCGGCATCCCGCCGACGGGCGGCTTTGTCAGCAAGTGGGAGCTGGCGACCGGCTCGCTTCAGACCGGCCTTGCGGGCTTTGACGTCATCGGCCCGGTGATTTTGATTGTCTCTGCGCTGCTGACGGCGGCGTATCTGCTGCCTGTGACGATCAACGGCTTCTTCCCCGGCAGCGACTATGATTATGCCGGCCTGACCAACAAGGAAGGCGGCAAGCTGATGACCGTGCCGATGATCCTGCTGGCTGTCGGCGTGGTTGTGACCGGTGTGTTTGCCCAGCCGCTCATCCATGCGATTGCCGTGGCGGCCGCGTCGGTGCTATAAGGAGTAAAAGAAGTCATGTTAAGCCTTGCGGTTTTTCTTCCGATTGTGTGCGGCCTGCTGCTGCTTCTGCTGGGCAGGAGCGTGGGGCACCGCATGCGTCAGGTGCTGGTGGAGACGGTGACGGTCGTCACCTCGCTGCTGGTGCTGTTTTGCCTGCTGAATCGGCGGGAAACGGTCTATACGCCGTTTTACCTTCTGCCGAGCCTGCCCATCCGCTTTGCGATCGATGGGGTGGGAAGCGTGTTCACGGCGATTGTCGCCTTTCTCTGGCCGCTGGCCGCACTGTATGGATTTGAGTATATGGAGCATGAGGGCGGCGAAAACCACTTTTTCGCGCTCTATACCATCACCTATGGCGTGACGCTGGGCATTTCCACGGCGGCCAATATTCTGACGCTCTATTTCTTCTATGAATTTCTGACGCTCTCCACGCTGCCGCTGGTCATGCACGGCACCGAGAAGCCCTCCGAGCACGCGGGCTATACCTACATGCTCTATTCCTTCTTCGGCGCGGCGCTGGCATTTATTGGCGTGATGCTGGTGCTTTTCTACGGCGACGGCGGCGCGTTCACGATGGGCGGCGTGATGACCCAGGCGGCGGCTGAGCACCCGACGATGGTGCAGCTGGGCTACCTGTGCGCGTTCCTCGGCTTCGGCGTGAAGGCGGCGGTTTTCCCGTTCCACGCATGGCTGCCGGAAGCTTCCGTCGCGCCGACCCCGGTGACGGCGCTGCTGCATGCGGTCGCGGTCGTCAAGAGCGGCGTGTTTGCCATCATCCGCGTGACGTATTTCAGCTTCGGCGCGCAGGTGCTGCGCGGCACGATGGCGCAGAACATTGCGCTGCTGCTGGCGAGCGTGACGATTGTCTACGGCTCGACGATGGCGGTCAAGGAGCACCACTTCAAGCGCCGCCTGGCGTATTCTACCGTGTCGAACCTGTCTTACATCGTGCTGGCGGCGAGCCTGATGACGCAGAGCGGCCTGACGGCTTCGCTGGCGCACATGCTCTTCCATGCGCTGATCAAGATTACGCTGTTCTTCTGCGCGGGCGCGGTGATGGTGAAGACAGGGCGCACGCAGATCGAAGACTTGCGCGGATTGTCCAAAGTCATGCCGTTTACCTGCGCGACGTACACCATCGGCGCGATTTCGCTGATGGGCACGCCGCTTCTGCCGGGCTTTGTGAGCAAGTGGCTCATCGGTTCGGCGGCGATTGAGACGGGCACGGCGATGGGCATGGTCGGCGTAGCGGCAATTCTGATTTCCGCCGTGCTGACGGCCATCTATCTGATGGGTCCGGCGCTGTCGATGTATTTCCGCCCGCTGGAGGGCATGGAGAAGGTTGTCAGCTGCGATCCCGGCATGCGGATGAAGCTGCCGTTTGCCGTGCTGGCGGCGGCCATCGTGCTCTGCGGCCTGTTCTCTGACCCGATTATCACGCTGCTGGCGAATCTCTCCGTCGGCGTGATGTGAGAAAGGGGGAAGACGACATGTTGCTGTTTCTGGTCTTTTTCCCGATGCTGGCTGCGGTTTGCGGCTATCTGATCGGCCGAAAGGATAAAAAGCTGCGCGACCGCGCGGTGCAGATTTTCTGCCTGATTGAGTTCGGCGTGGCGGCCGCGGCGATGGGGCTTGTTGTGTCGGGAAAAGAGCTGTCCGCCGGGATTCCGGGTTTCTGCGGCTTCGGCCTGAGCTTTAAGCTCGACGGCTTCCGCGCGCTGTATGCGCTGGTGGCGGGCGTGATGTGGCTGATGACCTCGCTGCTTTCCGGCGATTACTTTGCGCATCACTACCGCAACCGCAATCGGTATTATTTCTTCTTCCTGCTGACGCAGGGGGCGACGGTGGGCGTGTTCCTCTCCGCGGATCTGTTCACCACGTTCATCTTCTTTGAAATCATGAGCTTCACCTCGTATACGTGGGTTGCGAACGACGAGACGCCCGGCGCCATGCGTGCGGCGGAAACGTATCTGGCCGTCGCGATCATCGGCGGCATGGTGATGCTGATGGGTCTGTTCCTGCTGTGGAATGCGGTCGGCACGCTGGCGATCGACGAACTCTATGAAGCGGCGAAGGCGTGCCCGAACAAGGGCAGAATCTGGGCGGCGAGCATCTGCATCCTCTTCGGCTTCGGCGCGAAGGCGGGCATGTTCCCGCTGCACATCTGGCTGCCGAAGGCGCATCCGGTTGCGCCTGCTCCGGCTTCCGCGCTGCTCTCCGGCATTCTGACCAAATCCGGCATTTTCGGCGTGATTGTCGTTTCGGCGAACATCTTCCGCGCGAGCACGGCGTGGGGCAACCTCATTCTTGTGCTCGGCCTGATTACGATGCTGGGCGGCGCGGTGCTAGCGGTGTTTTCCGTCAATCTCAAGCGCACGCTGGCCTGCTCTTCGATGAGCCAGATCGGCTTCATTCTCACGGGCATCGCGATGGGCTGCCTGCTGGGCGAAGAAAACGCGCTGGCCGCGCGCGGCGCGCTGCTCTATATGGTCAACCATTCGCTCTTCAAGCTGATTCTGTTCATGGTGGCTGGCGTGGTTTACATGAACCTGCATAAGCTGAATTTGAACGACGTGCGCGGATTTGGCCGCAAGAAGCCGATTCTGCACTTTGCGTTCCTGATGGGCGCGGTCGGCCTGATGGGTGTGCCGGGCTTCTCCGGTTACGTCTCCAAGACGCTGATTCACGAGGGCATTGTGGAATACGCCGAGCTGCTCGCGGAAGAGGGCATGGGCGCGTTGGCGCTGCTCTACCGCGGCGCGGAATGGATTTACCTGTTCTCCGGCGGCCTGACGGGCGCGTACATGATCAAGCTGTATATCTGCCTGTTCTGGGAGAAGCACCCGACGCAGCAGATTGCCTATGAGGCGAAAAAACCGTACATGGGCAAGCTCTCCGCGCTGGCGCTCTTCCTGAGCGCGGCGATTGTGCCGATTCTGGGCCTCACGCCGAACCTGACGATGGATAAAATCGCGGATATCGCAGGCGGCTTCCTGAATGCGGCCACGCCCGCACACGCGGTGCACTACTTCTCGCTGACCAACATCAAGGGCGCGTGCATCTCGCTGGTCATCGGCCTGGTCGTGTATCTGGCCTTCATTCGTCCGGTGCTGACGAAGAAGGAAGCGGGCGTGCGCGAATACGTGGATCTGTGGCCGAGCTGGCTGGATATTGAAGACCGCGTATATCGCCCGGCGATTTACGGCCTGCTGGATATCGGCGGCAGATTCGCGGGACTGGGCAGCGAAATCACGCTGGAAACCTACGTCTACCGCCCGCTGATCCGCGCGCTGACGCTGTTCTTTGCGGCGGTGTTCGGTTTCCTCGGCGGCCTGACGGACTTTGTGGCCGACCTGCTTGCCCGCAAGGTGCTCTCCGCTCGAAAGAAGAAGCCCGAAAACAACGTCGGCAACGCGATTACCCGCGCTGTCGGCGGCGTATTCGACGGCATGGCCGAGGGGCTGAACCACACCGTGCTGCGCGGCCATCAGATCGAGCACCACGCGATGGCGAGGATCTCCGCCGTGTGGGACGGCATCATGGACGCGGTCAGCCAGATGAGCCACACGATGAGCTATGGTTTGCTGCTCTTCGGTCTGGGTCTGTGCGTGACGTTGCTGTATTTGATGTTCTATTGAGAATGTACCAAAAAAGCGCTGCTTTTCCTTTCAAGGAAAAGCGGCGCTTTTTACATGGAAACGGATTGACAGAATGATTATAAACCGTTAAAATATAATCTTGTGCATTATGAAATTGAAGTAAATGAAAAAGGATCAGAGAGTGAGGAACATCATGGCGAACCCGGCTGAAAACAATGTGAAAAACGAATCTCCCATGCAGGAGAATAAAATGGGCGTGATGCCCGTGGGCAAGCTGCTCTTTTCCATGAGCCTGCCGATTATGATTTCCATGCTGGTGCAGGCGCTCTACAACGTGGTGGATTCCATGTTTGTGGCGCGCGTGAGCGAAAACGCGCTGACGGCGCTGAGCATGGCCTTCCCGATTCAGAACCTGATGATCGCGGTTTCTACGGGTCTGGGCGTGGGCCTGAACGCGGTGCTCTCTCGCGCGCTGGGCGCGAAGGACGAGAAAGGCGTGAACCGCGCGGCGACCAACGGCATCATGCTGCTGTTCATCTGCGGCCTGATCTTCATGCTCGGCGGCGTGACGATTGTGCGCCCGTATTTTGAGATGCAGACGGACATCGAGGAAATCGTGAAGAGCGGCATCGACTATACGACCATCGTCATGGTCGGCTCGATGGGCATTTTCATGCAGATCCTCTTTGAGCGCCTGCTGCAAAGCACCGGCCGCACGCTGCTGACGATGATCAGCCAAGGCACGGGCGCAATCATCAACATCATTTTTGACCCGATTTTCATCTTCGGCTTGTTCGGTTTCCCGAAGATGGGTGTTGCGGGCGCGGCCTATGCGACCATCCTCGGCCAGTGGGTCGCGGCGGCGATCGGCCTGGTGATGAACATCCGCAAGAACCCGGAGGTTTCCATCAGCATGAAGGGCTTCCGCCCGCACGGCGCGACGCTCAGCCGCATTCTGGCAATCGGCATTCCGTCGGTGGTGATGCAGTCCATCGGCTCGGTGATGACCTTCATGATGAATCAGATTCTCATCGCGTTCTCTTCCACGGCGGTGGCGGTGTTCGGCGTGTATTTCAAGCTTCAGAGCTTTGTGTTCATGCCGGTGTTCGGCCTGAATAACGGCACGGTGCCGATTGTCGCCTATAACTTCGGCGCGCGCAAGGGCGATCGCATGAAGAAGACCATTCAATACGCCATCTGCGCGGCGGTGGGCATCATGATCGTGGGCATGCTGCTGTTCCAGTCCATCCCGGACAAGCTGCTGCTGCTGTTTGACGCTTCCGACGAAATGCTGCGCATCGGCGTTCCGGCGCTGCGCATCATTTCGCTGGCCTTCCCGCTGGCGGGCTTCGGCATTGGCGCGAGCTCGGTGTTCCAGGCGCTTGGTTACAGCGTGTATTCGATGATCGTTTCCCTGATTCGTCAGCTGGTCGTGCTCATCCCGTGCGCGTATGTCATCGGCCGGGTGACGGGCGACGTGACGGGCGTCTGGTGGGCGTTTTTCATTGCGGAACTGGTTTCCCTGATGGTCAGCGCGCTGTATCTGCGCCGCGTGAACCGCAACGTGATTCGGACGATTTGATTTCTGCTCCCTCTTCGGAGGGAGTTTTTTTCTGCCCGCCAAAGTCGCCGAGAGAATAGAAGGAATGGGAATCCTGTATGCCGCTGCTCGCTTTTTATCTTCAACCCGCCATTTTGAATGAGACATACACGGCGACTGCAAAAAGGACGAGTACGGCGAGGGCGAGATATGGCGCGAGCCGGTCAAAGCGGATGCGGAAATCGTGGATGGCGTTTTCCACGCCGACGCTGCGCTCCTCAAAGCGGGCGTAAATTTCATCGTTCATAGCATGCGCGTCATCCTCGGCAAATACAATAGAAGAAACAGCTTCGCGGGCAGAAACCGCTTCCGGTGTGGATGAACAGGCAAATTGCGCGGCGGATCTGCCGGCGATTTTTGAGATTTCCGCCTCGGAAAAGCCACTTTGCGCAAGGCAAAGCGCGCCGCGCTGCATCAGGGGGCGTTTCAGAAGCACATACAAACTGTCCGTAACAGGGAAGGGAAGATTCATCGCTTCAAGCGCTTTGCGGTTTGGCATGCGGCGCATCTTTTGGCCGAAGGAATCGACGCAAAGCGTAAAACAACTTGAAAAAAGCAGGTTTTTTGCGTCTTTTTCTTTCATTTCAGGGTCTTTGGCCGCGCCGAGACGTAAAAAAGTTTTGAACGTTAAATCGCGCGCGTCGCCGGCTTTCCCGACCATGGCAAAGCAGAGGCGGTAAACATCCTGATTCCAGGCGGAAAAGTATTTGTCGAAATCCTCACAAACTGCGTGCATGATAAAAGCTCCTTTCGCAATATGCAATAAAACTCATGTATACGCGTCTAAACATGCGGGAAAAGAATTTTTTAAAATTTAGACTTGCAAATTCAAAAAGCCCGTGCTATAATCCGATTATAACATGACAGCGCGGGAGCCGCAAGCACCCGCTTCTGCCAAGGATAATAAGGGAGGAAATTGCGATGAAAAAACGTCTTCTTGCGTGGCTGCTTTCGCTGGCCATGCTCCTGACCGTCGGCGCTGTGGCCGCGGCGGAAACGAACCCGAACGCCGGGCTGGGGTATTATCCCGGCACGAGCGAAAAGGGCTGGATCAGCGTGGAATGCTCCACGATGAGCAAGATGAACCCGTTCCTCCAGACCTACTCCACCGAGTTTTCCGTCAGCCGCCACATCTGGGACTGCCTGGTTAAGCTCAGCGCGGAAGACAACTCCATCGTTCCGGCTGCGGCCGAGAGCTGGGAATCCTCCGAGGACGGCATGACCTGGACGTTCCACATCCGTCCGGGCATGAAGTGGGTCAACTCCAAGGGCGAGGTCATCGGCGACGTGACCGCCAACGACTTCGTGTTCGCTTGGCGTCAGCTGCTGAACCCGGTCAACGCCGCCGAGTATTACGCGTTCGCGACCGTCTTTAAGAACGGCCAGGCGTACTACGATTACGCTTCCGGCGTGGAAGGCGCTCCGGAAGTGAAGATCGAGGACGTGGGCTTCAAGGCAACGGACGATTACACGCTCGTTTGCGAGCTGGAGGACTACCTGCCGTACTTCCTCCAGTATGTGAAGTTCGAGGTCATGGCTCCGGTGTATGAGCCGTTCTATACCGAAGTCGGCGCTGATCTGTTCGGCACTGCGCCGGAATACATCTGCTACAACGGCCCGTTCTACATGAGCGAGTGGGTGCTGGAGAACAGCATCAGCTGCCCGAAGAACGAGTATTACTGGGATGCGGACAAGGTCAACCTTGCGGGCATCAAGTGGGTGAAGTACACCGACTCCAACGCGAAGTTTAACGCCTTCGTCGGCGGCGAGCTGGACGTGCTTGACCTGACCGGCGAGCAGCGCGCCATGCTGGAAGCCGAAGGCTATAAGCCGAGCAACTACATGGGCGGTTACAGCTACTGGTACTGGTGCAACGTCAGCGATGCGGGCCGCGATGTGGCGAACCTGAACCTGCGCAAGGCCATCAGCGCGGCGCTGGATCGCGAGCAGATCATCAGCACCGTGTATAAGAACGACAACGAGCCGTCTCCGTGCCTGGCCTACGGCATCAGCGGCGTGAACACCGAGACTTTCGGCGAGGCCGTGGTTGCGGCCAACGGCGGCAACCCGCTGTACGCGCCGACCGCCGATCTGGACAGCGCGAAGGAATATCTCGCCAAGGCGCTTGAAGAGCTGGGCTACAAGGATGCTTCCGAAGTCAGCCTGTGCCTGATGACCTCCGAGGGCACGCAGAACGAACTGCTCAGCCAGGTTGTGCAGGAGCAGCTGCGCAAGAGCCTCGGTCTGAACGTCACCATCGAAGTGCTGACCATCACCGAGTGGCGTGCCCGCCGCAATTCGCTGGACTTTGACGTGTGCTTCGGCGGCTGGGGCCCGGACTACAACGATCCGATGACCGACCTCGACCTGATGATGAGCACCAACGGCAACAACCACGCCGGTTACGCCAACGAGGAATACGACGCGCTGATCGAGTCCACCAAGACCGAGCGTGACGCGGCGGCCCGTGAGCAGATCTTCGTGCAGGCTGAAATGAAGCTGGCCGAAGACATGCCGTTGATCCCGGTCTACTGGCGCCATGAGGACTACGCGGTCAGCGAGAAGCTCGTCGAGGGCTATGCCCGCAAGCCGTTCCAGGCGTACAATTTCATCTACACCAAACTTGCCGACTAAGACAAAAACTGCTCCTTAAACGAAGAAACGCGGCATGGGAAAACCCATGCCGTTTTCTTCCATTTCAAGGGTGAAATGATAAAAAGGGCATTCTAAAACAAAAAGGAGGGGAGCGCGTTGATTCGCTACATTATCAAGCGTCTCGTCTATGCGGTACTGACGCTGTTTGTGCTCATCTCGCTCACGTTTTTCATGATGCGCATGCTGCCGGGCGATCCGTTCATCGGCGACAAGACCGTCTCCGCGACGGCGATGGCCAACATGAACGCGAAATACGGCCTGGATAAGCCTGTGTTTGTGCAATATCTGATGTATATGGGCAACTGCCTGCGCGGCGATCTGGGAATTTCCATCACCTACAACCGAGACGTGATGACCATTATCTCCGAATCGTTCCTCGTTTCGGCGGATCTGGGCATTCGCGCAATCATCTTCGCCGTGATTATCGGCATTCTGCTCGGCGCTGTGGCCGCCATCAAGCGCGGCAGCGTGTGGGACTCCGTATCCATGTTCATCGCCATGATCGGCGTCTCCGTGCCGAGCTTCATTTTGGGCGCTGTGCTGCAATATTTCCTCGGCTTGCAGTTGCGCAAAACCTTCGGCATCAATCTCTTCCCGATTCAGGGCTGGGGCAAGTTTAACCAGACGCTGCTGCCTTCGTTCGCGCTGGGGCTCGGTTCGCTGGCGACGGTTTCCCGTCTGATGCGCACGAGCATGCTCGACGTGCTGGGACAGGATTACATCAAGACTGCAAAGTCAAAGGGCCTGTCGCAGGGCAAGATTCTCTGGCGGCACGCGCTGCGCAACGCCATCATGCCCGTTGTGACGGTCATGGGTCCGACAGTGGCTTCCGTGCTGACAGGCACGTTCGTCATCGAGAGCATCTTCAACATCCCTGGCCTGGGCAAGTATTTCGTCACCAGCATCAAAGACCTTGACTACACGATGATTGGCGGCACGGTCGTGTTCTACGGCGGCTTGCTGATCGTCTGCACCCTCGTGGTCGATCTGCTTTACGGCTTCATCGATCCGCGCGTAAAACTGGAGGGCTGAGCATGGAACATATTGAAAAATCCCGCTTTGCCCATGTCGGCCAGAGCGCGCAGGAGAGCGAGGCGATCAAGCGTCCGAGCCTCACGTTCATGCAGGATGCCATGCGCCGTCTGTGGAAAAACAAGGTTGCGATGGTCTGCGTCGTGATCATCCTTGTGCTGACGGCGATGAGCATTTTCGCGCCGATGGTTTCCAAATTCGATTACCGCGAGCAGCATTACAGCCACACCAACGCGCCGATGGGCACAGTCTGCAACGAGAGCGGCGCGGAGGGCGAAGGCCATGTGCATTATTTCGGCACGGACACGCTTGGCCGCGACATTTTCACCAGAATCTGGATGGGCGGCCGCGTGTCGCTGACCATCGCCGTGGTCAGCGCGCTGGTTGACCTGATTCTGGGCAGCATTTACGGCGGCATTTCCGGCTACTTCGGCGGCACGCTGGATATCATCATGATGCGCCTGCTGGAAATCATCAACGGCATTCCGTATCTGATTATCGTCATCCTGCTGATGATGATTTTGAAGCCCGGCATGATGACCATCATCATCGCCTATTCGCTCGTCGGCTGGATTCCGATGGCGCGCCTTGTGCGCGGCCAGGTCGTCGCGCTCAAGCAGCAGGAATACATTGCGGCGGCGGAAGCCATGGGCGCGGGCCCGGCGCGCATCATCGCGCGGCATTTGCTGCCCAACACGCTTTCTGTAGTCATCGTCCGCGTGACGCTGTCCATTCCGAGCGCGATCTTCTCGGAAGCGTACCTGAGCTATATCGGTCTGGGCATTCCGCTGCCGATGTGCTCGTGGGGCTCGCTGGCCCAGCTGGGCATTGAGAATTTCCGCATTTATCCGTACCAGCTCATCATTCCGGCGATCTGCATCAGCCTGACGATGCTGGCATTCAACATGTTCGGCGACGGTCTGCGCGACGCGTTTGACCCGCGCCTGAGGAGGTAAGCGGCATGGCAGAGAGAATTCTGGATATGGAAAACCTGCATGTGTCGTTTGACACCTATGCGGGCGAGGTCAAGGCCGTTCGCGGCGTGACGCTGCACGTGGACGAGGGCGAAGTGCTGGCGATTGTCGGCGAAAGCGGCTGCGGCAAATCCGTGACCGCGCAGACGATCATGAAGCTCAACCCGATGCCCCCGGCGCGCATTGTCGAAGGCAAAATCAATCTGGCCGGACACGACATCGTGAAGGCCAGCGAAAAGGACATGCAGAAGATCCGCGGTCAGGAAGTCGCCATGATCTTCCAGGACCCGATGACCTGCATGAACCCGACGACGCAGGTCGGCAAGCAGATTGTCGAGTCCATCAAGCTGCACAGGCACCTTTCCCGCCAGGAGGCGAAGGAAGAGGCGATCAAGTGCTTAAAGCAGGTCAACATCCCCAACCCGGAGGAGCGCGCCAAGCAGTATCCGCACGAGTTTTCCGGCGGTATGCGCCAGCGCGCGATGATCGCCATGGCGCTCAGCTGCAACCCGAAGCTGCTGATTGCCGACGAGCCGACGACGGCGCTGGACGTGACGATTCAGGCGCAGATTATGGATCTGCTGGTGGAGCTGAAAGACAAGATCAATACCGCCATCATCCTGATTACGCATGACCTCGGCGTGGTTGCGGGCATTGCCGACCGCGTGGCCGTCATGTATGCGGGCAAGGTGGTCGAGACCGGCACGACCGCGCAGATTTTCTACGAGCACAAGCATCCGTACACGGAGGCGCTGCTGCGCAGCCTGCCTTCCGCCGACGCGGGCAAGCGCGAACCGCTGATGAGCATTCCGGGCACGCCGCCCGACCTGCTCTGCCCGCCGAAAGGATGCGGTTTTGCGGCGCGCTGCCGCCACTGCATGCAGATCTGCCACGAAGAGCAGCCGCCGGAGTTTGACGTGGGCGGCGGGCACAAGGCCAGCTGCTGGCTGCTGCATCCGGACTGCCCGTGCGCAGCGGAGAGGGGGGACGAGGAATGACGGACGAAGTGCTGGTTCGCGCCGAACACATCTGCAAATACTTTAAAATCGGCGGCGGTCGCATGCTGCACGCGGTAGAGGATATCAACCTCGATATTCACCGCGGCGAAACGCTGGGCCTCGTTGGCGAGAGCGGCTGCGGCAAATCCACGCTGGGCCGCACCCTGATGGGCATTTATCAGCCGACGAAAGGCAAGCTGGTTTACGACGGCAGGCCTGTCGATCTTTCCAACAAGAAAGACCGCTTTGCGTTCGCCAAAAAGGCGCAGATCGTCTTCCAGGATCCGTATGCCTCGCTCGATCCGCGCATGACCGTCGGTTCGATCATTGAAGAGGGCATGATCATCCACAACATGTACGACGCGAAGCGCCGTCAGGAGCGCGTAGCCGAGCTGCTTGCGACCGTCGGTCTGAACCGCGAACACGCTAACCGCTTCCCGCACGAGTTTTCCGGCGGCCAGCGTCAGCGCATCGGCATTGCCCGCGCGCTGGCCATCGAGCCGGAATTCATCGTCTGCGACGAGCCGATTTCCGCGCTGGATGTGTCGATTCAGGCACAGGTCATCAACCTGCTGCACGATTTGCAGGAGCGGATGGGGCTGACGTATCTGTTCATCGCGCACGATTTGAATATCGTCAAATACATCTCCGACCGCATCGCGGTGATGTATCTGGGCAGCGTGGTGGAGCTGGCGACGAGCGACGAACTGTACGCCCATACGCTACACCCGTACTCGAAGGCGCTGCTTTCCGCCGTGCCGATCCCCGATCCGAAGCTGGAGGCGCAGAAGAAGCGCCAGATCATCGAGGGCGACGTGCCCAGCCCAATTAACAAACCCAGGGGCTGCGCATTCTCCAGCCGCTGCCCGATGGCCTGCGACAAGTGCCGCCAGAGCGCGCCGGTACTCAAAGAGGCTGCGCCGGGGCACTTTGTGGCCTGTCATCTGGTGGAAGGATAAAAAAATCAACAAAGCCGCTTTTCCCCGCGCCTGTCGGGGAAAGCGGTTTTTTTACTCCTTCCGGTTCGCTTTGCTCACCACCTCCCTCTATGAGGGAGCTGTCAGCAAAGCTGACTGAAAAAGTCGGGATATGTTGACAAACCGTTTTCACAAAGCTATCCAATTCCACTTAAAAGCAGAATCCTGCATAATCATTCAAAAAGTCAACCCACTCACGCGGAAAAAAGCGAATGAAACCTTTAAAATGCAGGAATGCGATTTAAAAATGCGAAAAACGAACTGAAAATGAAAGAACGAGCGCTGAAGTTGCAAAAGAATGTGAATAAAAATTGAAAAAGGTCTTGCAGACTGTGGAAAAGACTGGTATAATAAAAGCGGTTTTACGAAAAACAATCGTTTTCGAATATGACAAACCGTTTGAGCTGTTTCGCACTTCGCGCTGACGAAGTGTCGCGAATAGAAAAATTGGATGGAGGGTAAACACTATGAAGAAACTGCTTTGCCTGGCGCTGGCCGCGATGCTGTGTCTGGCGCTGGCCGCGTGCGCTGTGGCCGAAGGAACCTGGAAGATCGCGATCCTGACCGGCACGACCTCTCAGGGCGAGGAAGAATTCCGCGCCGCCGAGCGTGCCCAGAAGGCCGACCCGGAGCATATCATCACCGATACCTATCCGGATAACTTCATGGCTGAGACTGAAACGACCATTTCCAAGCTCGTCGCGTTCGCTTCCGATCCGGACGTGAAGGCGATCGTCATGTGCCAGGCCGTGCCGGGCGCAAAGGCTGCGTTTGACAAGATCCGCGCCATGGGCCGCGACGACATGCTGCTGATCGCGGGCGTGCCGCAGGAAGACCCGGCCGTCATCACCGCGGCTGCCGACTTCGTGCTCTACACCGACGAACCGAGGCAGGGCGACACCATCATGGAAACCTGCGCCAAGTGGGGCGTTGATGTGTTCGTGCATTACTCCTTCCCGCGCCACCTCGCGATGGAGACCATCGCCGCCCGTAAGGCGCTGCTGGAAGAAAACGCTGCGGCGCTCGGTATCGAGTATGTCGAAGCTACCGCGCCCGACCCGACCGGCGATGCGGGCGTTGCCGGCGCGCAGCAGTTCATCCTTGAGGATGTTCCGGCCAAGCTGAAGGAATACGAGGGCAAGAAGGTTGCGTTCTTCACCACGAACTGCGGAATGCAGGAGCCGCTTCAGGCCGCGATCCTCGATCAGCCGAACGCCTACTATCCGCAGCCGTGCTGCCCGAGCCCGTATCACGCGTTCCCGGCTTCCCTCGGCCTTGAGATTCAGGCCGGCGGCGACGACACCGAGGCGCTGAAGGCGATTGCCGCCGTGCTCAAGGAGCACAACGCGCTGGGCCGCTACTCCACCTGGCCGTCCCCGGTCAATATGTCCATCATCGACGTGAGCGTGGAATACGCCAAGAAGTGGATCGCCGGTGAAATCACCTCCAAGAACGACGGCACCGCGATTGCCGCCATGTTCGAAGAGAAGGCGCCGGGCGCTATCGTCAGCAACTACACCAATGCTGACGGCCAGACTTTCGACAACTACTACACCGTCCTGCTGGGCGCTGTCGATTTCAACGACTACGCCGAGTAAAACAACCATCGGTTAAGCAAAGGTAAAGCCGACCCGCTTCACATGCGTTGAGGCGGGTCGCTTTTGCCGTTTCAAAGGAGGAATGAAATTGGCCTCGGAATACATCCTTGAAATGAGGGACATCACCAAGAAATACGGCGAAAACGCCGTGCTTTCCGGCGTGTCTCTCAAGGTTAAGCCGGGCGAAATCCACGCGCTGCTGGGCGAAAACGGCGCGGGCAAGAGCACGCTGATGAACGTGCTTTTCGGCATGCCCGTCATTCATGAAACGGGCGGCTTTGGCGGCGAGGTCTATCTCAACGGCGAGAAGACGACCATCGCTTCCCCGCACGACGCGATGACCAAAGGCATCGGCATGGTGCATCAGGAGTTCATGCTGCTGCCGGGCTTCACCATCACGGAAAACATCAAGCTTAACCGCGAAATCAGTCGCCCCAGCGCGATCTCCCGCGTGTTTGGCAAGAATCTGGAAACGCTGGATATGAAGGCGATGTCTCAGGACGCGCGTGGCGCGCTGGACAGCGTCGGCATGTCGATTGACGAGGACACCCTTGTGGCCGGACTGCCGGTCGGCTACATGCAGTTTGTGGAAATCGCCCGCGAGATCGACAAAAAGGGCGTCAAGCTGCTGGTCTTTGATGAACCGACCGCCGTTCTGACCGAGAGCGAGGCGGCGCAGCTGCTCAAAGTGATGAAGGATATCGCCGCGCGCGGCATCGCGATCATCTTCATCACGCACAGACTCGACGAGGTCATCAACGCCGCGGACGGCATCACCATTCTGCGCGACGGCAAGCTTGTCGCCGAGTGCCGCACGAAGGATACAGACGTCACCCAGCTGGCGGAGATGATGATCGGCCGCAAGGGCGAAGCGGCCTTCGTCACCGCCGAGCCGCGCAAGCTGCCGGAGGATACCCCGGTTGCGCTCAAGCTCAGCCATCTGGCCGTGGATATGCCCGGCGAGATGGTCAACGACGTTTCCCTCGAAGTGCGCGAAGGCGAAATCTTCGGCATCGGCGGTCTGGCCGGACAGGGCAAGGTCGGCATTCCCAACGGCGTGATGGGTATTTATCCCAGCACGGGCGAGGTCGAGCTGTTCGGCGAAAAATCCCCGCTGAATAACGCGCGCCAGGCGCTCAAAAACGGCATGGCCATCGTGTCGGAGGATCGCCGCGGCGTGGGTCTGCTGCTGGATGAATCGATTGAAAACAATGTCGTATTCAACGCGATGCAGATCAACGGCGATTTTACCAAAAAGTTCCTCGGCGCGCATCTGCGCGACGGCAAGGCGATTCGCGCCTATGCCGACGAGATCATCAAGGAACTGGATATCCGCTGCTTCTCCGCGCAGCAGCATGCGGGCACGCTCTCCGGCGGCAACCAGCAGAAGGTCTGCATTGCGCGCGCGCTGGCGATGAATCCGAAACTGCTGTTCGTTTCCGAACCGACGCGCGGCATTGACATCGGCGCCAAAAAGCTGGTGCTGGAGACGCTGGTGCGGCTCAACCGCGAAAAGGGCATGACCGTCGTGATGGTTTCTTCCGAATTGATGGAGCTACGCTCCATCTGCGACCGCATTGCCATCGTCGCGGAGGGCAAGGTGGTGGACGTGCTGGAGACGAACGCGTCCGACGCGGATTTCGGCCTGGCGATGTCCGGCATTAAGCCCGAACATGTGAAACAGAAGGGAGGCGAGGCGCATGTCTAAGCTGAGGGCAACACGCGCGCAGGTGATTGCGGCGGCGATTATCGTCGTGCTGGCGGTGGCGCTGGGCGGCGTCGGCCTGTACGGCATGAATGCGCGCGGTTCCGAAAACGGCGCGCAGGTGTTGGAAAATATGCGCCTGCAAGCCATTCTCAATACGGCGGGCAGCGGCGCGGTGGACGCGTATGTGGCCGCCGCGAAGTCGGAAGCCTCGACCAAGGCGCGCGAGAGCGGCGGCGGCATGTCTGCCGTGCGCGAAGCGGCGGCCAAAGCCGAGGAAGAGGCCCGCGCCAAGGCGGAAGAGCTGGGCATCGGCGCAGTGGATCTCTCCGAAATCGATACCCAGCCGATGAGCGCGGCGCTTGATGTGCTGCTTGCGGCGCAGCAGGCGTATTTCGCCGAAGAAGCGAGCGCGCAGGCGGCCTATGCGGCGCAGCAGGCGCAGACCTCTGCGGCGGCAGACGACACGACTGCGGATGCCGCGGCAGACGATACGGCGTCCGACGACATGGCGATGGAAGAAGAGACGGTCGATCTCTCCGGCTTCGTCGCGACGGAAGCGATGAACCGCCTGTCTGCCGAGGTGGACAGCGCGTATGCCGCGCTGTGCGAACAGATTAAGGCGGTTTTCCCGGCGCTGACGGACGATGTGCTCGCTACGCTCAAGTCGACGATCACGGGTATTGTCGCCATCCAGAACGACCGCTTTGAATTGCAGTATGACCGCGCGCTGGCGGCCAGCGGCATGAACCCCGGCCTGAACGGCACGATTCTGCGTGAGGCCTACACGATGGCGGTTAGCGCGTTCGGCCTGCTGATTCTGGCGGCGGCCGTGCTGTTCTACATCCCGCTGGTGACGAAGATGGGCGTGCCGAGGCTGATTATCGGCCTGTTCTTCATCCTGCTGTGCCTGCTGGCGATGATTCTGGGTCTGTCCCTGCCGAGCCAGCTGAGCAACACGCTCGTGCGTCTGGGCATGAACGGCGTGCTGGTGCTGGCAATGCTGCCGGGCATTCAGTGCGGCATCAGCCTGAACCTCGGCTTGCCCATCGGCATTATCGGCGGCCTCATCGGCGGCCTGCTGTGCATCGAGTTCGGCATGTCCGGCTTCACGGGGCTGTTTTTTGCGGTTGCGGTCGGCCTTGTGATTGCGGCGGTGACGGGCTGGCTCTACGGCCTGCTGCTCAACCGCCTGAAAGGCAGCGAGATGAGCGTGACGACCTACGTCGGCTTCTCCGTTGTGTCGCTGATGTGCATCGCGTGGCTGGTTCTGCCGTTTAAGAGCCCGATCATGAAGTGGCCGCTGGGCAACGGCCTGCGAACCACCATCGGCTTGCAGACCTCCTACCGCCACGTGCTCAACGATTTCCTCTCTTTCGAGATTTTCGGCATCACGATTCCGACGGGTCTGCTGCTGTTCTTTGCGCTGTGCTGTCTGCTGGTGTGGCTGTTCATGCGCTCCAAGACCGGCATTGCGATGAGCGCGGCGGGCGCGAATCCGCGCTTCGCTGCGGCGACCGGCATTAACGTGGATCGCATGCGCATCATCGGCACGATGCTCTCCACGATGCTGGCGGCCGTGGGCATTATCGTTTATGGCCAGAGCTACGGCTTCATGCAGCTCTATCAGGCCCCGCGACAGATGGGCTTCCTCGCCGCTTCCGCCATCCTCATCGGCGGCGCGACGACATCCCGCGCCAAGATCAGCCACGTGGTGATCGGTACGTTCCTCTTCCAGGGCGTGCTGACGCTGGGCATGCCGGTGGCGAACGCGCTCGTTCCGCAGAGCACCATCTCCGAGACGCTGCGCATCCTGATTTCCAACGGCATCATTCTCTATGCGCTCACCAAGTCGGGAGGTGCGAACCGTGGATAAGAATCGACTGCGCGACACAGCGCGCAACAATATCGTGACCATCATGTTCATCGTGCTCTGCGCGGTGTGCATGGCTTTCTCCGGGTACGCGCCCAACTATGTGCTCTATGAGCTGTTCGGCCGTCTGTCGCGCAACATGTTCATCGTGCTCTCGCTGATCATTCCGATTGTCGCGGGCATGGGCATCAACTTCGCCATCACCATCGGCGCGATGGCGGCGCAGATTGCCTGCCTGCTCGTGCTGGAATGGGGCGTTTCGGGTATCGGCGGCCTGGCGCTGGCGGCGCTGCTGACCGTGCCGCTGGGCGGCATTTTCGGCTTCCTCATCGGCAAGCTGCTCAATAAGATGAAGGGCCAGGAGATGATCGGCTCGATGATCCTGGGCTACTTCGCCAACGGCCTGTATCAGCTGCTGTTCCTGTTCATCTTTGACAACATCATCCCGATTCATAACCCGAACCTGACGATCAAAGGCTCGAAGGGCATCGCCAACACGATGGATCTTTCCCGCGAGGGCGGCTTCGCGTACTCGCTGGAGAAGCTCTGGCAGCTGCCCGCGTCTCAGGCGGCGATTGCGTTCGCTGTCGTTGCGGCGCTGGTGCTGATCGTCGGCTATGTGACCAGCCATCGCAAAAACGCGAAAAAGCTGGGCGTTCAGCTCGCCGTGATCGCTGCGGCTGCGGCGGTCATGCAGCTTCCGGCGATGAAGAATCTGTTCTCCATGGTCAACGTGCCGATGGCGACGTTCGGCGTGGTGGCGCTGCTGTGCCTGTTCAACGTGGTCATCATGCGCACGAGGCTCGGCCAGCAGTTCCGCGCGGTCGGTCAGAATGGCGTGGTCGCCAACGCGGCGGGCATCGACGTGGATCGCGTGCGCATCATCGCGATCGTGTTCTCCACGATTCTGGCGGGCTGGGGCCAGCTTATTTTCGTGCAGAACATGGGTTCCTTCCAGACTTACGGCGCGCATGAACAGGTTGGCCTGTATGCGGGCGCGGCGATTCTGGTTGGCGGCGCGTCGGTCATCCGCGCGACCAACACGCAGGCGCTCGTGGGCTGCGTGCTCTTCCACCTGATGTTCATCCTCGCCCCGGCGGCCGGCAAGAACCTCTTCGGCGACGCGGCCATCGGCGAGTATTTCCGCGTGTTTATCTGCTACGGCGTTATCGCGCTGTCGCTGGTCATGCACGCGTGGAGCGAGAATAACCGCCGGAAACAGGCGGCCAGCGCGCTCCGCGCCGACAACAAGGCGTAAATCTTCTTTCCTCCCCGAAAACGGGGAGGATTTTTTTGTCGAAAGGAAAATAATAGAATTGAAAATACGTTTTGACGCTGTGTGGAGAAAAAAGATGAAACAAACATTTGTGCTGCTGCTGACCCTGATGCTCATCCTGACCGCGTCCGTCGCGGTTGCCCAGCTTGGCGAGCCCGTGCAGGATTTCACCGTTGTGAACGAGAACGGCACGCTGACGGCGCTCAGCGGCCTGCTCCAAACGAAAAAAGCAGTGCTCCTGCATTTTTTTGCGGGCTGGCTGGATGAAGATTACAGCGATTTGCCCGCGGTTCAGGCGGCGTATGCGCAATACGGGGAGGATATCGGCTTTATCGTCGTCAGCGTGGAGGAACAGGAAACCGTGCAAAGCCTTGCCGATGCGCGGGCGCAGAACGAGCTGACCGATTTGCCGCTGAGCCTCGGCGGTCTGAGCGCATTCGGGCAGTTTGGCTCGGCGTATATCCCGCTTACCGTCGTCGTCAATGCGGATGGCACGAGCGGCTTTGAATTTGACGGCGTTTTGGGCGCGGAAGCGCTTGAACGCGTGCTGGCCGTGTTCGTGCGGACGGATGGGCCGCTGGCGATGGAGACAGTGCCGCAGGAAGCGGAATAAACGGCGAAAAACCATAAAAACAAAAATAAACTCTGCCGCAGACGAAGAAATGCGGCAGAGTTTATTTATGGAGCCATCACCGGAATGATCAGCTCGGAATAATGGCGCATTTGTCCGTCGTCGTCCACAAACCACGCATACTGGCGCGTGTAGCCCTCACAGACGGGCGTGAGGTGATGCGCTTGCAGAAACTCGCGGTTCAGATCGAGGATGGGTTGCAGGGAGCTTTCTTCCGGCGGGCGCAGTTCAAAGATCGTGCGGACGGTCTGCGGCCCGGCACTCAGGCGCATCTGCGAAAAATCCGCGTGAATGACGTGCATAAATTCAGCCGGAGCGACGATGCCCACGCGTGCGGCGGCGCTTCCTCCGGTCAGCAGAGCTGGCGGGATGATCGTGCAGTAACTGGTCAGCGGGAGCGCGTCGATCAGGGCTTTCAGAATCGGCAGTTTGGGCACGGAAGCCCACAGCGCGGAGACGGAATCGAAATCGATGAGGTAACCCGCGCTGCCCGCGCAGAGGCGGGGCTGCATGGACAGCCTGTCGCAGTCGCGCAGCAGATCCGTGCCGCAGGTCATGCGCTCGTAGACGGCGTTTTGCTGAGCAATCTGCTCGCGCAGCGCGGCGCGTTTTTCGTCCATCATCGCGACCAGCTCCGCAAGCGGGCAGTTGGTCATGATGCGCTTGATTTCGTCAAGCGAAAAACCCTGCCGCTGGAGGCTTTTGATGATGCCCAGCCGCTGCACGTCCGCGATGGAGAAACGCCGAAAGCCGCTGGAAGCGGTTCTATCCGGCGAGAGCAGCCCCTTTTCCTCATAATAGCGAAGAGCTTCGGGCGTGAGGCCATAAGCGATGGAAAGCGCGCTGATGGATATTTTCATGAAAACGCTCCTGCAAAAGAAAATAATCTTGTTCTTTCATATCCATTTTACAGGAAACGGGCGGAAAAAGCAATCCCCCGAAGGGGGACGGAACGCCGGCGTTTCAGAATGCTTCACGCGGTTTGAACGCATGTTTTTTCATTTAAAATCAAATCATGGGTTGACAGGTCGCTTTAAACTGTATATACTGTTCATAAACAGTTGGAACGGAGATGAACGGATTGGAGATACTCATCAGCAATGCGTCCGGCTTGCCGATTTACGAGCAGATTACGACGCAGATTAAACAGAAGATCCTCTCCGGCGAACTGGCGGCGGGCGAGGCGCTGCCCTCCATCCGCGCGCTGGCGAAGGATTTGCGGATCAGCGTTATCACGACCAAGCGGGCGTATGACGAGCTGGAACGCGAAGGGCTGGTGTGCACGGTGGCGGGTAAGGGCTGCTTTGTCGCCGCGCGCAACCGGGAATGGATTCGGGAAGAGCTGCTGCGGCAGATCGAGACGCATTTGGAAAAGGTAGCCGAATTGGCGGCGCAGGCGGATGTGAGCGGCGAGGAGCTTTGCGAGATGCTCCGCGCGCTTCGGGAGGAGAATGAACCATGAATGCGATTGAATTGAACCACGTTGCCAAGCGATACGGCGACTTTGCTTTGGAGGATGTGAACCTGACCCTGCCGCAGGGCTGCGTGCTGGGGCTGATCGGCGAAAACGGTGCGGGTAAATCGACGCTGATTCGCATGATGCTGGGCGCGTGCAGGCCGGACGGCGGCGAGGTGCGCGTGCTGGGCGAAAAGGCGGGGCGGACAGCGGCGTTCACCAAAGTTCGGCAGGATATCGGCGTGGTGCTGGATGAAGCCTGCCTGCCCGACGAGCTGACCGCGCAGCAGGTCGGAAAGATGATGCACGGCATTTATGCAAACTGGGACGACGCGGCGTTTTCGTCGCTCTGCGCGCGGCTGGATCTGCCGAAGGGCAAGAAGGTGAAGGATTTTTCGCGCGGCACGAAGATGAAGCTGGCGATTGCCGTCGCGCTGAGCCACAAGGCGAAGCTGCTCGTACTGGACGAGGCGACAGGCGGCCTTGACCCCGTTGTGCGCGACGAAATCCTCGACCTGCTCAACGACTTCACGCGGGAGGAAGAACACGCGATTCTGCTCAGTTCGCATATCGTGACCGATCTGGAAAAAATCTGCGATTACGTGGTCTTTCTGCATAAGGGCCGCGTGCAGATGGCGGGGGAAAAGGACGAACTGCTGGAGCGCTATGCGCTGCTGAATATGACGCACGAAGATTATGCGGCGATGGAAAAACGCGGCGTGGCGCGCATGCTGGAAGGTCACGGCGGCGTTCGCGTGCTGATGGAGCGGCAGGCCGCGCCGCGCGGCGCGCAGACGGAACGGCTGGGGCTGGAGGACATGATGCTGCTGCTGGAAAAGGGGGAGAAGGCGTAATGAAAGGCATTTTATTCAAGGATTTTCTGTCGGCTAAAAGGATTTTGACGATCTATCTGTTGATGATTATCTGCTTCTCCTTCGGCGGGGCAAAAGGCGTGTTTTTCGCGCTCTGCTATTCCATCATGGTGCCGGTCAACCTGCTGGGTTTTGACGAGCGCAGCCGGTTTGACCGATACGCTTCCGTGCTGCCGCTGACGGGACTGCAATGCGTCGCGGATAAATACATCGTGACGTATCTGTGCATGGCGATGATGATGGCGCTCAGTTCGCTGATTGCTTTCATTCGGACGGGCGTGGCGCCGGCAATGGGGGATATGCTGCTCAGCGTGGCGCTGGTGCTGGCGACGCATGCGCTGTGCATGCCGCTGCTGATCCGCATGGGCGTGACTAAAGGGCAGTGGGTCTATCTGCTGTCGCTGGTTGCTGAGTTTGGCGTGATGGCCATCATCGGTAAGCTCGGCGGCGAAGGCGTCGCGGAGAAGATTTCCGCGCTGGCCCTTCCGATTTTCCTTGCCGCGCTGGCGGTGAACGTCGCTTCGATGTTCGTCGCGGCGAAGATGTTTGATCGGCGGGCGGAGGGGTAAAACGCTCTCAGTCAGCTTCGCTGACAGCTCTCTCCCAGCTCCCTCCCAGGAGGGAGCCTTTTGGTTTGAAGACACAGGTACGAAAGGGCAAAGCCTCCCTTTCCGAGGGACGCTTGAAATCGTCGCCGCCTGTGGTGGATTCAGACGATGAAAAACGCCGAAGATTGGCTGCCGAAGGCAGGCGGTAAAACACTGACCGCCTTTGAAAACGGAAAACATTTGATAGGAAAAAAAGCGGGTTTCGTTGTATAATAGACACCGTATTGAAAAGTAAAGGAGAAAAATCCGTGAAGAAAAAGAAAAAATGGATCAAGTGGGTTGTGATTCTCGTGATCGTGGCCGCCGTGATCGGCTGGTTCATGATGGTTTCCCGAAAGACGCAGGACGTGGCCTATACCGATGTGCAGGCGACGCTGGGCAGCATCGAGACCTATTACAATTTTGACGGGCTGGTCAAGGCCAAGCGCGTGCAGACGATTACCGCCGCGCAGAGCGACAAGGTGCGCACGGTGTATGTGACGCAGAACCAGCAGGTCAAAAAAGGCGAGCGCCTGTATCGGCTGGAGGGCGGCGAAACCGTTGAGGCCGATATCGCGGGCGAGGTGACAGGGCTGTACGTCGAGCAGGGCGGCGTGGTGACCGCAGGCGAGACGACCGTGCAGATCATCGACATGAACAGCCTTGAAATCGAGCTGAACGTCGATGAATACGACGTGGCGGCAGTCGTGCCGGGGCAGGCGGTGCAGGTCAACGTGCTTGCGCCGGATGTGAGCTTCGCCGGCAGCGTGACGGCGCTCAACAAGAACGGCACGGCCTCAGGCGATCTGTCGTATTACACGGCGACGGTCGCGTTTGACGCGGCGGAGAACGTCTATCCCGGCATGCAGGTGAGCGCCAAGGTGCTCAAGGAGCAGGCCGAAGACGCGGTGCTCATCCGTCAGGACGCGGTGCGGTTTGACGATTACAACAAGCCTTACGTGCTCGTGCGCGGCGCGGACGGCAAGAGCGTGGAGCAGAAAAGCGTGACCGTCGGCGTAAGCGACGGCATGAACTGCGAAATCACCAGCGGCCTGAACGCGGGCGACACGGTGCTCAAGTCCTCCGGCGTGACGATGGCCGAGCTGATGGAGCAGATGCAGGCCCAGCAGCGCACCAGCCGATAAGCGGAGGCCGCCATGAGCAACGACTTTTTCAAAATGCGCGGCATTGTCAAGCAGTATCAAATGGGGAATGAAGTGCAGACCATTCTCAAGGGAATCGATCTGGATATTGAAGAGGGCGAGTTTCTCTCCATCCTCGGCCCGTCGGGCAGCGGCAAATCCACGCTGATGAATATCATCGGCTGTCTGGATACGCCGACGTCGGGCGAATACATTCTGCATGGACGCATGATTCGCGATTTGGATGAAAAACAGCTGGCGCACATCCGCAGCAAGGAAATCGGCTTCATCTTTCAGCAGTTTCAGCTTCTGCCGCGGCTCGACGCGCTCAAGAACGTGGAGCTGCCGCTGATTTACGCGGGCGTTCCGCCCAGAGAGCGCACGCGGCGCGCGGAGGAAATGCTCGTGCGCGTCGGCCTGAAAGACAGGATGCACCACTATCAGAACCAGCTTTCCGGCGGTCAGCAGCAGCGCGTGGCGATTGCGCGCGCGCTGGCGACCAACCCGACGCTGCTGCTGGCGGACGAGCCGACCGGCGCGCTCGATCAGGCGACGGGCGAACAGGTGATGGCGCTTTTCCGCGAGCTGAACGACGAGGGGCGAACCATCGTCATGATTACCCACGATCTCAAAATCGCGCGCCACGCGAGCCGCATCGTCAACATTCTGGACGGCGTGCTCTCCGAGGGGGTGAGCGCCTATGATTAAAAAGAAGTGGGATATGTTCGCGGAGAGCGTCTCCATGTCGCTTTCCAACATCGCGGGCAACAAGATGCGCACGTTTTTGACCACGCTGGGCATCATCATCGGCGTGGGCGCGATCATCGCCCTGATGACCGTTGTGCAGGGCGCGACGGACACCATGAACGCCCAGTTTGACGCGATGGGTCTGGGCACGCTGCGCGTCTCCGTGGCGGGCACAGCGATCAAGCATGGCCTGACGGACGACGATTTGCAGACGATTCTGGATTGCGAACATGTCGCAGGCATTTCGCCGTCGCTGAATGCGACCGTGACGGCCAAGCGCGGGAACGTGTGGAGCGATTCGATCTCCGTCAACGGCAACAACGACGAGTATTTCCGCCATAATCCGGATCTGCTCCGACGCGGCCGCGCCATCGACGTGTTGGATGTGGAAAACAACGCGCGCGTCTGCCTGGTGGACGGCGACGCGGCTAAGACGCTGTTTTTCGGCGAAGACCCCGTCGGGCAGACGTTTTATCTCGACGGGTTTGAGTATACCGTCGTCGGCATGATCGACGAGGACGAAAACGCCAGCCTGTTCTCTCAAATCCTGATGGGCGGCAAGACGGACGGCACGGTCTACGTACCGTACAGCTCGGCGAAAAAGCTGCTGGGCACCTCCACCGTCACCGCCGTAGAGGTTTATGTCACCGATCCGGACGACACGGATGCGGCGGTGGACGAACTGGAAGCGGCGCTGGACGGCATTTTCAATGATAAGGATAACACCTACACCATCATCAATATGGAATCCATGACGGACGCAATGAACCTGATGACCTCCATGATGATGTCGCTGCTGGTGGGAATCGCATCCATCGCGCTGGTCGTCGGCGGCATCGGTATCATGAACATGATGCTCGTCACCGTCACGGAGCGCACGACGGAAATCGGCCTGCGCAAGGCGCTTGGCGCTGAACCTGGGCAGATTCAAATGCAGTTTTTGATCGAGGCAATCATCCTCTCGCTGCTTGGCGGCGTCATCGGCGTGATTGTCGGTCTGAGCGTGTCGTTCGCCATCTGCATGAATACGGATATCACGTTCAGCCTGAACACCTTTGCCATTGGGCTGGGCGTGGGCTTTTCGGCGGCGGTGGGCATCATTTTCGGCTGGGCGCCTGCGCGCAAGGCCAGCCGCCTGAACCCGATTGACGCGCTGAGGAGTATGTAAAAAAGGTTTAAAACCGCCGCAAAGCGAGTCTGATAGGGATTGATATCGCGTGCCCGCTGTGCGGGATTCAACGGGATATCAATCATCCCTCAGTGGGGTATGGGGCAAAGCCCCATGAATGCTCTTCTTTTCAAGCGATTTCAGAGCAGATTGCGTAGCAGTCTACGATTGAAACGGTGGCGGAATGCAAACAAAATAATAACGGCCCAAAAGAAAGGATACGGATATATGAAGAAACGGATTGCGATGATTGCAATGATGGCTTCCATGGTCACGACCATCGCCTTCGCCGAAGGCGTCAAGATCGACGGCAGCATCAAGAGCGCTGAAACCAAAACCATCCTCGCGCCGTATAGCGGCGTGGTGGGCAATTACGCCGTGACTGTGGGCGACGCGGTGAACATGGGCGACGCGCTTTTTGCGTTGCGCACCGAACAGGTCTATGCCGATTTTGACGGCACGGTGACCGCCGTGTTTGCGCAGCCCGGCGACAGCGCCGCTTCTGTCGAGGAGCGTTACGGCGCGCTGGCTTACATCGAGCAGGATGTGCTCTATCGCGCGGAATGCACCACGACCGGCGGCGACAGCGACAACGAAAACAAGATGATTCACGTCGGCGAGAAAGTATATATCCGCTCGACGAGCAACAACGACCGCGTGGGCGAGGCACGCGTCATCGGCGTGGAGGGCAAGAGCTACACGCTGGAGGTGACGAGTCAGACGGATATGCGTATGAGCGAAAACATCAAGGTTTATCGCAGCGCGAACCACGCCAATTCCAGCTGTATCGGCACGGGCAAGCTTTCCCGCGTTGATCCACAAGGCGTGACGGCTACGGGTTATGTGCTCGCCGCATATGTGGAGGACGGCCAGCATGTCAGCCGCGGCGACGTGCTCTTTGACGTTGTGCCTGATGTGCTGGACGGCATGGTCGGCGGCGACGGTCACGTTTATATGCCGGAAGACGGCGTGCTGCTCAGCGTTTCGGCGGTGAGCGGCGAACAGGCGGCCAAGGATGCTGTTCTGGCGACGTATTGCCCGAAAGACGCGATGCGTCTCGTCTGCTCGGTGGATGAACAGGATCTTTCCGAATTGGCTGTCGGCGATGTGATGCAGGTGACGCTGGACGCATATGAAGATAAGCCCCTGAGCGGCACGATTGTGAAAATCGCTTCCGCCAGCGGCGATGACGGCGCAAGCACGTCGTTTGACGTGACGATCGAGCTGGAAGCCAACGACCTGATGCGTATCGGCATGAGCGCCTCGGCGGAAAGGTAAGAGAATACAGGGAAAAACGGGGCGGCTTCAAGGAGCCGCTCCGTTTTTTCGTAAAAAAGAAAAAAATTGTAAAAAAGGGGTTGCTTTTTCTGCGTGGCTATGCTATACTATCTAACGTTCCGAGCGAACAAAGTGAATAAGCCATGGGGCATTAGCACAGTTGGTAGCGCGCTACATTCGCATTGTAGAGGTCAGCGGTTCGAATCCGCTATGCTCCACCACAAGAAAAACCCTTGATTCTATTAGAATCTTGGGTTCTTTTTTTTATAGGAAATTGCAAAAAGAAGAGCAGATGCGAAATAGAGGATGAAAACATAACGGCATAGCCAAACAGAGCGAATCGGGGGATTCGCGACGACGCAAGTTATGAAGTTGTGTTTGGGGAAAAGACTACGCAAGACGGGATTAGAGGAAAGCGCACCACAAGAAGGCAGGGGGAGTTGATGAGGGCATAGCCTGCTTTCTGGTGCGGAATTTGTTTTTGGCTCATTCAGAGTTGAAATATCCGGTTTATGAGTTTGATCGTCCCATTCGGTTACATCGATATTAAGGTTCCGCTAAAAAATTAAGATTATGCGATCTTTCTTTTGGAAAAAAGGCTTTTATATTCTGCCTGTTCTTGATCTGCACTTGCAAATATGATATGATCAAATATGATATAATCAAATTACATCAAATGGAAAGAAGTGTAATAAAAGACCGGTTAAACGACAGGAGCGTGTTGCTATGCAGGGCAGGAAAATCGCCGCGTTTTCCGCGATGCTGGCGTGTGCCGCATTGCTGTTAGGCGGATGCGGCGCGGAAAAAGCCGTAGATAAAACGGATAAAAGCGTGAAACCTGTGATCGTCGTCGGCAGTGATAATTACCCGCCGTATAATTATGAAGATGTGGACGGACGGCCTACGGGCATCGACGTGGATCTGGCAACGGAAGCCTTTGCGCGCATGGGGTATAAGGCCGTTTTCTCGGTCATCGACTGGGAAGCGAAAAAAGAGCTGGTGGAAAGCGGCGAAATCGACTGCATTTGGGGCAGTTTCTCCATTGACGGCCGCGAAGATCAATACCGCTGGTCCGCGCCGTACATGGTCAGCCGTCAGGTGGTCGCGGTGCGCAGCGACAGCGATATCTATACGCTTGCCGATCTGGCTGGACGGCGCGTGGCTGTTCAGACCACGACCAAGCCGGAGGATATCTTTCTTTCGCATGACGACCCCAGAATCCAGGCGGTGGGCGAGATTTTTTCGATGCAGAACCGGGAATTGATGTATCCGTTCCTAAGCAAAGGGTATGTGGACGCGGTCGCCGCGCATGAAACGGCAATTTTGCAGTGCATGGCGGATTACGGGCTGGAATACCGCATTCTGGATGAGCCGCTGCTGACGGTGGGGCTGGGCGTCGCGTTTGCGAAGGAAGACGAGCGGGGGCTGGAAAAGGCGCTTTCCGCCGTGTTTGAGGAAATGCGGGAAGATGGGACGATGGAGCAGATCATTGGGCAATATCTGGATGAGCCGCGCGGATATATGGGGGGTGGAGACCGATGAAACGCAAAGCTGACCGGGTTTCCATCCGTATTCTCCATATTGAGGTTCTGCTGGGTCTGGTGCTGGCGGTCGGCGTGTTTCTGACGGCCGCGCACCTGGATATGGAAGCGGCCCATCAGATGATGATGACGACGGCCCAATATGTGAAGGAGCAATGCAACCGATACGACCGCATCGATCTGGCCGACGAAACGAAGAGCCTGATGCGCGTGATCCAGAGCGCCGAACAGATTGCCCATGAGCTGGAGGAAGACGCGGCGGGCGGCGGTCTCCGCACGCCGGAAGTCTATGCCCGTCAGGCCTATGTTTCCGGATTGATGCTCATGGATGAAACGGGGAAGCTTGTAGAGGCGTATCACGAGGCCGACGGCGGGCCGGAACGGCTGAGCGAATATCTGGATTCCACATCGCTGCTGGATGTGGCGGCGTATCCCGAAAAGCGGTATGCCACCCGCTATATCTGCGAGGACGGAAGCACGGTGGATCTGGCGGCTGTCGGGCGCAGAGACGCGCCGGGCATCGTGGCGGTGTATTACCATACTTCGGCGGAATATATCCGTTCGTTCAGCCTGTCTGTCAGCTCCATGCTTTCCGGTTACGGCACGGAAACCAACGGAACCATCGTCGTCAGCGACGGAAATGCCATCATCGCCAGCAACGACGAGACGCTCATCGGGCGCAGTACGGATGAGCTGTTCATCCTCCGCCGGATCAAGGAAGCGCCTGCCAGCGACGTGCTGGTGCATACCAACCGAACGAAGGATGATTGGACACAGTATTTCGGCCTGATGGAACGTGGGCGGAACGTCTACGTCTATGTATACAGCAGTGAGCGGGACGTGTTTGACAGCACCCTTCAAAATGTGTGCTACGCGCTGATTGCGTATGCCGTCGTTCTGGCGGTGATTCAGGTGATTCGCTGGCGGACGGCGCAGAGCTACCGGGAAAAGGAGTATCAGGTTCAGGCGCAGTACGCGGAGAAACTGCGCAGCGCCAACGAAGAGCTGAGCGCTGCCGTGGAACAGGCGGACAGGGCCAACGCCGCGAAAACCAGCTTTCTTTCCCGCATGAGCCACGACATCCGAACGCCGCTCAACGGCATCATCGGCCTGATCGCCATCGACGACGCGCACCCCGGCGATCTGGCGCTCATCACCGCCAACCGCGTCAAGATGAAGATTGCGGCGAATCATCTGCTCAGCCTGATTAACGACGTGCTGCAAATGAGCAAATTGGAGAGCGGCGAAGTGGCGCTCTCGCATGAGCCGCTCGACCTCAATCGGCTTTCGCGCGACATCCTGACCATCGTGGAGCAGCGCGCCGCAGAAGAGGGCGTCACGCTGGAATATGACCGGGAACAGCCGGAACGCGTCAAAATCGGCAGCGTATACGGAAGCCCGCTTCACATTCGACAGATTTTTCTCAACATATACGGCAACTGCATCAAGTATAACAAACCCGGCGGCAGCGTGAAGACGGTCTGCCAGTATTTGGGAAATCAGGACGGCATTGTGACTTATCGCTGGGTGATCCGCGACACGGGCATCGGCATGAGCGAAGCGTTTCTGGCGCACATCTTCGACCCGTTTTCGCAGGAGCACATCGACGCGCGGAGCATGTACCACGGAACGGGGCTGGGCATGTCCATCGTCAAGAGCCTGATTGACAAGATGGGCGGCAGCATCGAGGTATCCAGCCGGGAGGGAGAGGGTTCCGAATTTGTCATCACCCTGCCCTTTGAAATGGCAGACGCTGTGCCCGAAGCCCAAGAACAGGCTGAGCCGGAGAAAAAGGCGGATGTACGCGGGCTTCACCTGCTGCTGGCGGAGGACAACGAGCTGAACGCCGATATCATCCGAACGCTGCTGGCGGATTACGGAATAACCACGGACACCGCGCAGGACGGCCGAAAGGCGCTGGAACTGTTTGAAAGCCATGTGCCGGGCACATACGCGGGCATTTTGATGGATATGATGATGCCCAACATGGACGGCGTCAGCGCGACACGGGCGATTCGGGCGCTGGCGCGCGCGGACGCGAAAACAATTCCCATCATCGCGATGACCGCCAACGCGTTTGACGAGGACGCGAAGGCGTGTTTCGAGGCGGGCATGAACGCCCATCTGGCCAAGCCGTTCCAAATGGAAAAAGTCGTCGCCGTAATCGCCCAATTCTGCCGGAAAGCGTAAAACGGAAAAGCCCCCAACAAGAAGTGCGGCGCGCCGGAGAGCGGCGGCAGGAAATTCCGCCCGCGCCGCGAAATATACAGACGTAAACCGTAAATTCACTTTGAACGAAAGGAAATCGCTATGAAGTTCTTTATCGATACGGCAAACGTAGATGAAATTCGCAAGGCAAACGATATGGGCGTGATCGCCGGCGTGACGACCAACCCCAGCCTGATTGCCAAGGAAGGCCGCGATTACGCGCAGACGCTCGCGGAAATCGCCTCCATTGTGGACGGCCCGATTTCCGGCGAGGTGAAGGCGACGACGACGGACGCGGAGACCATGGTGAAGGAAGGCCGCGCGATTTACGCGCTTGATCCCAAGCACATGGTCGTCAAGATCCCGATGACGGCGGAGGGCCTCAAGGCCATCAAGACGCTCTCCGGCGAAGGCATTCCGACCAACTGCACGCTGATTTTCTCGGCCAATCAGGCACTGCTGGCGGCGCGCGCGGGCGCCGTGTATGTCAGCCCGTTTCTGGGCAGGCTGGACGACATCTCCCAGCCGGGCATCGAGCTGATCCGCACGATTGCGGCGATTTTTGCCAACTATCCGGATATCAGAACCCAGATCATCGCCGCGAGCGTGCGCAACCCGATTCATGTGACGGACTGTGCGCTGGCGGGCGCGGACATCGCGACGGTGCCGTATAAGGTGATCGAGCAGATGACGCACCATCCGCTGACCGATCAGGGCATTGAAAAATTCAGGCAGGATTATGTCAAAGTCTTTGGAGAATAAACGCTGAAAACGACAGAGAAAGTATATTTTCTTCCTTCGCGGGCGAGAAAATATACTTTTTTCGACTCGCGAAAAATCGGATGAAGACCGCCCGATTGAGAGCAGGGAGGAAACGCTTGTGCAGGATGAACCCATTCGATACAGCCGCTCGCAGTGCGCGCGCCTGTTACAGCCGCTTCGCCAATCGCGCCCGATAGGATTCGTTTTCCAGTTGCTGTCCCGCAAACGCCCAAAATCGCGCTGCCGCGGCGCAGGCGTCGGGGTGGAGCCACAGCCCGTACTCCAGCGCGAAACCGCCGGGCACGGAGAGCGCCGCCATGTTGGGATAGAGGTCACGCCAGCAGGCGGGGATTTGAAGCAGTTCACCCTGCATGTCGCAGATGTTGAAGGTGGAGTAATCATAGGCCGAGACATAGCGAACTTTTGCACCGATGTTTGTCATGGCGGTGGCAAAATCGTCGAGCGTTCGGCTCATGCCGCTGCAAATGGTGACAACAGTTTTTCCTTTCAAGTCGCTTTCAGTGAGCGCCGTGCGGCCCGACAGCGGATGAGTGCGGGAACACATGAGCATCAGCGGGGTGTGGCAGACGGGCAGAAAGCGCCAGTCCTTCTGCCAGCGTTCACCGTCGCAGACGCCTTCCAGCAAATCCGTGTGGTCGAACTGTTTCCGGCCCAATTCAAGGCGGATCATGACCAGCTGACAGGGCTGAACGGCGGAATAATCCGACCAGATTTCCGAAAAAATACGGCATTTGTGCAGAATGTCCGTGCCGAGCCGAACTGTCTGCTGTTCATCGCCGGAGAGACGGCGCAGCGTGCGGAGCACCAGCTCGTTGCGCTCGATGAGCGCCTGTGACTCGGCTTGCAGATAGCGCCCCGCTTCGGTCAGGGCGACGCCACGCTTGGTGCGCACAAAGAGCAGGGTTTGAAAGTGTGATTCGAGCGTGTTGATTTGTTGAATGACGGCGCTGGGCGTGACGAAAAGCGCCCGTGCGGCACGGGAGAAACTACCCGATTCGGCCACTTTCAGAAAGACGTCGAGCTGACGGTTGTACATGGCAAATGCTCCAATCTGCTTATAAGAAGATGCTTATAAATATTGTAACGGATTGAGACTTCTCTTTCAAGTGGATTTGTGAAATAATATGTACATACACGTCCGATGAGACGGACTGAAAAACGGAGAGGAGCATGCTTTATGAGCAAGAAAAACATTTCCCGCCGCGACTTTTTGAAGGGAGCGGCCGTTACGGCGATGAGCGCTGCGGCGCTGGGCGTTCTGCCGACTGCCGCAACGGCTGAGCAGGCGGCAAGCTACACGCCGGGCACGTATACAGCCGTCGTGAAGGGCTACGGCAGCTTCATCAAGGCGACGCTGACCTTCAGCGAGAGCGCCATCACCGAATGCGTCATCGACGCTTCGGGTGAGACCCCATCTATCGGTGGCGTTGCGGCGGATGAAATCGCCAAGCTGGTGATGGAAAACCAGAGCGCGGACGTCGTTTCCTCCGCGAGTGCGGCGATTACCGTTCCGGCGGTGAAGAAGGCTGTCAACAACTGCATCGCGCAGGCGATGGGCCTGGCCGCGGCGCTTAACGAGAACGTTGAAGAGGATGAGGGCGACGACTGGCTCGGCGCTGCGCCTGTGATTGCGGCGGAGAAAATTGCGTCCGTTCAGAATACCGACCTGCTGATTGTCGGCGCGGGCAACGGCGGCATGATGGCCGCGGCGACCGCTGCCGACGCAGGCGTGGATTTCATCGTTTGCGAGCAGAACGCCGTGATGGGCGATACCCGCCATTGGATTGGTGCGGTGGATACCGACGTACAGAAGGCCGCAGGCATTGAGGTGAAGAAAGACCGCCTGCTCAACGAGCTGGCGCGCTATGCCTCCAACAAGGTGGATATGGAGGTCATCAAGGCGTGGATGAACAACTCCGCGGAGATGGTTTCCTATCTGGAGAGCCTGGGCTTTAAGGCTGAGGTGCACATTGCGCCGGAGAGCCACGTCGGCGGCAACAACATGGAGTATTACGTGCCCTCCATCTGGCACACGCTGAACCTGCCGGAAGGCACCGAGGCGGCGGACCGCCACGCTTTCCTGGAGCAGTATATCGGCGAAAAGGGATACAAGATTCAGTATTCCATGACGCTCGTTGAGCTTTGCCAAAATGAGAACGGCGACGTAAACGGCGCGATTTTCACCGACGCGAACGGCGCGTATGTACAGATTAACGCGAAGAATGTCATTCTTGCCACGGGAGGCTATCCGGGCAACCCGAAGATGATTAAGGCGCTCGCGCCGATCGTTACCGAGTGCGTCACCGCCAACAGCTATTACGCCCCGAACACCGGCCGCGGCATTCGTGCGGGCATTTGGGCGGGCGCGAAGATGGACAGCAGCTGTGCGCCGATGGTCTTTGACCGCGGTGTCGTCGCGCCGGGCGTGAAGGCCGGTTATGTGGAGGATGCGAACGGCAATCTTGTTTTCCCGGGCACGATGAGCCAGCTGATTATCGGCACGCAGCCGTATCTGAAGGTCAACAAAGAGGGCAAGCGCTTCGCCAATGAATCTGTGCCATATGACTTCATGAACTATGCGGCGTCCCTCCAGACGGACGGCGTATATGCCGCGATTCTGCCGGGCAATGTGACGGATGACATTCTGGCCTACGACCAGTATGGCTGCGCGCAGATTGCCGTCAACATCGCCCAGGGCAACGGCATCATCCCGATGCTCGAAGGCATGATTGAGGATGGGCTGGTCTTTAAGGCCGATACCATTGAAGAGCTGGCCGAGAAGATGGGCCTGCCGGCGGATACGCTCGCGGCGACGGTTGCCCGTTACAACGAGCTGGCCCAAAAGGGCGTCGATGAGGATTACGGCAAGGAAGCTTACCGTCTCCGCCCGATTACCCAGGCGCCATTCTACGGCTACTTCATGGGCGGCTCGCTGCTGTGCACCTGCGATGGTCTGCGCATCAACGACAAATGCCAGGTCTACGACACGAACCACAAGACCATCGGCGGTCTGTATGCCATTGGCAACTGCTCCGGCAGCTTCTTCAGCGGCAACTATCCGGAGTTCTTTGTCGGCGTGGCCGTCGGCCGCACGATGACCCAGGGTCGCTTGGCCGTGAAGGCGATTTTGGAAAACGCGTAAGGACGAACGGAATCTTGAATGGAATCAAAAAAGAGCGCTTCCCGTGCGGAGGCGCTCTTTTCCTATGCAAAAAGTCAGCGGTTCAGTTTCAAATGTCTCGGCAAACCCTTTTGATACTCCGGCTTGACCTCCTGCGCGATCAGCGGGCGGGCATAGGCGAGAAACGGCTCATGCAGACGGTAACGCTCCGCGTCGATCCAGTCGAGCGGAATCGTCTTTTCCAGATTGGCGATGTCGTGGATGTCGTGCAGCTCAAAGCCGCAGACATAGGGTTCGTCGCTCACGCGCTTGAGCGCGGCCATCACGCCGGTTTTGCCCTCAAACGCCGCGTCCACGGCGAACGCGCCCACGTCGAACGATTCGGAAACGTCGGTTTCACTGGCGACATGCGCGGCACAACGCTGAAGGGTGGAAAGCTCGACGGCGCGGGTTTTGCTGTGCAGCCGGGCGGCGATGAGGCCGGAAAGATAATGCGCCGTGCCGCCCAGATAGGTATGGCCGAACGCATCGACGTTGACGGGGTTATGCGCCAGTTCGCAGACGTAGCGCCCCTCGGCTGTGCGCACGCCCTCGGAAACGGCGACGACCAGAGACGGCGTCTGCTGCTGAAGCGCATCCACGCGGGCGATGAAATGCTCCGGATCAAACGGCACTTCCGGCAGGCAGATCATGGCCGCGCCTTCGCAGTCTTCGTCTTCCGCAAGCGCGGCGGCGGCGGTCAGCCAGCCCGCGTTGCGGCCCATGATTTCCACAACGGTTACGGATTTGAGGTCGTAAATCGTGGAATCGCGCACCAGCTCTTTGATCGTCGTGCCGATGTATTTGGCGGCCGAGCCATAGCCCGGCGTGTGATCGGTGTGGGTCAGGTCGTTGTCAATCGTCTTGGGCACGCCGACGAAGCGGATATCGCTGCCGATTTTGGCGGCATAATCGCTCAGCTTGAGGATGGTATCCATGCTGTCGTTGCCGCCTATATAGAAGAAAAAGCCGATGTCATAGCGGCGCAGCGCGTCGAAAATCGCCTGATAAACGGCCTCCATCTGGCCGCTTTCCGGCAGTTTGTAGCGGCAGCTGCCCAGATAGGAAGCGGGCGTGTGGCGCAGCAGGGACAGCTTTCCCGGCGCGCCGAGCGCTTCCGTCAGGTCGATCACTTCATCCTTGAGCAGGCCCTGTACGCCGTGGCGCATGCCGAAGACCTTTTGAACGCCGTGCCTGCGGCAGGCGCTGAAAACGCCCGCCAGGCTGGAATTGATGACACAGGTGGGGCCGCCGCTCTGGCCGACAATCGCGTTGATACCCATGCTTGATAATCGCTCGCTTTCCTGTTATTCCCTATGTTTTTGCTCTACGGATAATGCACAAAAACAATCCGCATGCGCAGAATCCGGACGCTTTGCGCGCAGCGGCATACGTGCAGGCGGGCTCAGCCCGCTCGAATCTATCCTGTCCATTATATCATCCGCACCGGGACAAGGGCAAGGGACAAACTTTATTTTGTGGGGAAAATGTGGTATCATACTGCGCAGAGAAAAAGGATGGAGGATGACGATGAAGAGACTGTTTTGGGCGCTGGCGGCGGCGCTGATGATGTTTGCGCCTGCAGCCCTTGCGCAGACGGCGCAGGAAATCACGGATACATGCACGCTTTCAGCCGTAGGCAAAAAGACGCTGGGACGCATGACGGATGGGCAGTATCAGACGTATTGGGCCTCTTCGTCGGGCAGTTACGCCTATGTGGAGATCGAAGCGGAGGAAGCCGTCGGCGGCCTGTATGTGCAGTTTTATGAAGATATCGCGGCGCTGGAAGTGCAGACCACGGACGACGCGGGCGCATGGCGGACGGTTGCTGTGAGCGGCGGCAGCTTTTTGAACGAGTATATTGCGCTGGACGCGGGGACTGAGACTGTGCGTATCCGTCCGAAGGACGGTAAGGGGCGGCTGTTTATCGCCGAGCTGCACGTCTTTGGCGAGGGCGACGCGCCGGACTGGGTGCAGCAATGGGAAGCGCCGCTCGACAAGGCGGATTTGCTGGCGCTGGCGGCGCACCCGGACGATGAATTGCTGTTTTTGGGCGGCACGATTCCCTATTACGCAGGGGAAATGGGCAGGAAGGTGCAGGTGGCCTACCTTGTGCCGACGATGCCATATCGGCGGCTGGAACTGCTGGACGGTCTGTGGCTCTGCGGGGTGAAGAATTACCCGATGATCGGCCATTTCCCGGATAAGTATCAGCTGACGCTCAAGGAGATGTACGCCCAGAAGGGATGGAGCCGGGAGAGCGTCTATCGTTTTGTCGCCGAGACTTATCGCGCGTGCAGGCCGGACGTCGTGGTGACGCAGGACGTGAACGGCGAATACGGCCATGGCGCGCATCGGGCGGCGGCGGACGCGGCTCAAGCGGCCATTGCGCTGGCAGCGGATGAAAACGATCAGGAGAAAATGACGCACAGCGAACCATGGCAGGTGAAGAAACTGTATCTCCATCTGTACGAGCAGAATCCGGTGAAGATGGATTGGCGCAAACCGCTGGCGGCGTTTGGCGGCCAAACCGCGTTCGATCTCGCAAGCCGGGCATTTGAATGCCATATTTCCCAGCAGCGGACGGATTATCATGTCGAGGATTTTGGGCCGTATGATAACTCAAAGTTTGGCTTGGCGTATTCGGCGGTCGGGGAAGACGTTCAGAAAGACGATTTCTTTGAAAATCTGGAGTGAGCATCGTCTGTGGACGATACTGAACCGAGAAAACTCAGTTCCCTTGTGGGGTTTGGGGCAGAGACCCGGGAAAGGAGCAGCTATGAGAATTCGCATGGCCGGGCTGGAGGACGCGGCGGCGCTGCTTGCCATCTATGCGCCGTATGTGCGGGAGACGGCGATTACCTTTGAATACGATGTGCCGAGCGAGAAAGAATTTGCCGGGCGTATCGCGCATACGCTGGAGAAGTTTCCGTATCTGGTTGCGGAAAACGACGGCGAAATCGTCGGCTATGCGTATGCGGGCGCGTTCCATCCGCGTGCGGCCTATCAGTGGTGCGCGGAGATGAGCATTTATGTGAAGCGGGATGCGCGGCGCATGGGCGTGGGGCGGAAACTCTATGACGCGATGGAAAAGATTTTGAGCATGCAGCGGCTGACCAACGTGGAAGCCTGCATCGCCGTGCCGAGCGCGCCGGACGCGCATCTAACCCTGGACAGCGTGCGATTCCATGAAAAAATGGGCTACCGCATGATCGGCGCGTTCCATCAGTGCGGATATAAGTTTGACACATGGTATGACATGGTGTGGATGGAGAAGCATATCGGGGAACATGTGCACCCTCAGCCGCCGATTCTGGGAATTAAGCAGATTGAAAAAGAAGCGGGAGAGATGCTCAGCTCGCTTATTCGCCGAGCCAGCGGTGCATGATTTGGCATTCTTCCTTCGCCATACCGGGAAAAACGCCTTCCCGCAGAGCGCAGAGCGTGTCGTTATGTTCCCGCAGGCGAGGCAGCAGACGCGGCCAATCCATCACGCCCTGGCCGAGCGGACGGTTTTCCCACTTGCCTTCGCCGTTAAACACGCCGTCTTTCACGTGCAGCACGCAGATCCGTTTGCCGAAGCAGGAAAGCGCACGCTCCAAAATCTCCATCTGCGCTTCGGGCGCGGCGGTTTCGGGCGTGACGAGGTTCGCCGTATCGAGGATGACGCGCAGATTGGGACTGCTGACATCTGCAATCAGGCGGCGGGTGAGTTCCGGCGTGTTGAGCGTATGCAGCGCGACGGGTTCAATGCCCACGAGCGCATGCACCTGTTCGGCGTGTGCGCAGACCTCGCGGGTGAAATCCAGCAGGCGGGCATAGGCGGCTTCACGCTCGGATTCGGGAAAGGTGAAATGGGTCGTCTCCGTGCCGACGCAGCCCGCGCCAAGGATGACGCTGGCGGACAGGGAACGCTTGAAACGCGCCTTTGCCTCCGCCAACACATCGGGATCGCGATCGCTGGCGCTGACATAGCAGCCCATCACGGGCAGGACAATTCCGGCGAACGCGCTGCGGATTTCACTGAGCGCGCCGGGGGTCATATACTGTTCTGCGGGCGCGGGAAACGCTTTGGCGAAAGCGAGCTGCGTGGCTTCAAACCCGGCCTCGCGGATGGCCAAAGCCAGCGCGCGGGGTTCCATGCGGCCAAAATCATGGCCGCGCATGCCGATGATCATCGAAAAAAGACCTCCTGTTCCATTCATATGACACCAGTATACGCCCGATTGCGAAAAAAAGAAAGAGCCTGACAGGCGCTTGCTCTGAAGCCGTTCATCGCGTATAATAAAGATAATGAACTTGCAGGAGGAAAACAAGATGGAACTCAGTAAAATGCTTGCGATGGTGGATCACACGCTGCTCAAACCCGAAGCGACCTGGACGCAGATTCGGCAGATTTGCGACGACGCGATGAAGTACCACACGGCGACAGTGTGCATTCCGGCCAGCTATGTTGCGCGGTGCAAGGCGTATATGCAGGACAGGGCGGACAAGGTGGGCGTGTGTACGGTCATCGGTTTCCCGACGGGCTATTCCACGACGGCGGCGAAGGTTTTTGAAGCGGCCGACGCGGTGAAGAACGGCGCGGACGAGGTGGACATGGTCATCAACATCGGCATGCTCAAGGATGGGCGCGACGACGAGGTGCTCGCCGAAATCAATGCGATCAAGGCGGCCTGCGCGGGCCATCCGCTCAAGGTCATCATTGAAACCTGTCTGCTGACCGAGGAAGAGAAAATCCGCATGTGCGACATCGTCTCCCAATCCGACGCGGATTTCATCAAAACCTCGACGGGCTTCTCCACCGCCGGCGCGACGTTTGACGATGTGGCGCTGATGAAAGCGCATATGAAGCCGGGAAAGGGCATCAAGGCGGCGGGCGGCATCGCTTCGCTGGACGACGCCTACAAGTTTATTGAGCTGGGCGCGACGAGACTGGGCACGAGCCGCATTGTCAAGCTGGTCAAGAATGAAGAAGCGACGGGGTATTGAGCTTCAAGCGCCGAACAATCGGCGCTTTTCCCGTTTTCGGGGCGGATTTGGATGGCAGATTTAGAATCCAATTCTCAATTTGCCGGAAAAACAGCGGAAAGCATGCGAAAATAAAAAATTTCAGCAGGCAAACAACGAAAAATGCGTCAAAATGATTGACACCAGCAGGAAAAACTGCTATCATAGAAAGGCAAGCCGCTCGGGACAGGTCTGCAAATGCCCAAGGGCTACCTAAACCCGGCGAGTATTTATGAGGAGGTGTCACCATAATGTACGCGATTATTGCGACTGGTGGCAAACAGTACCGCGTCAGTGAGGGCGACGTGATCTACATCGAGAAGATCGATGCTCAGGTTGACTCCACGGTTTCTTTTGACGTTCTGCTGATGGGCAACGACGGCGACGTGAAGATCGGCACGCCGGTTGTCGAGGGCGTCAAGGTCGAGGGCAAGGTCGTCGGCCAGATCCGCGGCGAGAAGATCGTCGTCTACAAGTACAAGTCCAAGAAGAACTATCGCCGTAAGCAGGGCCATCGCCAGCCGTACACCAAGGTGGAAATCACCAAGATCGGCTAAGAGATGACCACCATCACGGTCTATACTTCTGCCGACGGCGCGGTTTGCGGCTTTCTGGCCAGCGGACACGCGGGCGGCAAGAAGATACGGGGTTACGATCTGGTCTGCTGCGCGGTTTCCGCGCTGACGCAGACGGGCGTGAACGCGTTGGAAGCCGTCGCGGGGGTGACGCCGTGCGTCGCCGTTCGGGACGGATATCTCAAATGCGAGCTGCCGCGAGAGCTTGAAGCCGGTGCGGCACAGAAAGCGCAGATCGTGCTCCAAACGGTCATGACGGGACTGACAGACATTCAAAAAGTTTATCCGAATCTCATTCGGATACAGAAAGAAGAATGGAGGCAAGCAGATGCTTACGATGAATCTTCAGCTCTTCGCTCATAAGAAGGGCACCGGTTCTTCCCACAACGGCCGCGACAGCGAGTCTAAGCGCCTCGGCGCGAAGCGTGCGGACGGCCAGTTCGTCCTGGCGGGCAACATCCTGTACCGTCAGCGCGGCACCCACATTCATCCCGGCACCAACTGCGGCATCGGCGGCGACGATACCCTGTTCGCTCTGGTGGACGGCGTTGTCCGTTTCGAGCGCATGGGCAAGAAGAAGACCCGCTGCAGCGTGTATCCGGTTGCGCAGTAATTTTTCTACGCAGATTCAGAACGTCTCTTGAAAAAGGGGCGTTCTTTTTTGGACTGGATTCAACCTTCCACCGTTTGAAAAAGTATCAAAAAGAACAGAAAAAAACGCAAAAGTCAGGCGCTTTTTCACCTGTTTTTGCGTGAAAGTCAGTGATATAATATTGGCTTGTAAACGAAGGAAAAAAGTGAAGAACAAAGAGAGGTAATCGTTATGGAAACATTGCTTAGCATTGCCATCGCGCTGTGCGCGGGTCTGCTGGTTTCCCGTTTCGTCAAGCCGCTGAAACTGCCGGCTGTGACGGGCTATCTGATTGCAGGCATTTTGATCGGCCCGTACTGCCTGGGCAAGCTGGGCGTGCAGGGCCTCGGCTTCCCGACGACGACAGATGTCAAAGCGCTGAGTTTGTTTAACGACGTGGCGCTGGGCTTCATCGCGTTTGCCATCGGCAACGAGTTCCGTCTTTCCCAGCTGCGCCAGACGGGCAAGCAGGCGACGGTTATCGGCATTTTTCAGGCGCTGACGGCGACGCTGATGGTCGATCTGGTGCTCATCGGGCTGCACTTCTTTGTGCTCGGCGATTCGATGTCCATTGCAGACGCGATTGTTCTGGGCGCGATTGCGACGGCGACCGCCCCGGCGGCGACGCTGATGGTTGTCCGCCAGTACAAGGCGAAGGGCGAATTGACGGATCTGCTGCTGCCGATCGTTGCGCTGGACGACGCGGTCGGTTTGATTGTATTCGCGGTCAGCTTCGGCGTGGCGAAAGCGATCAACTACGGCAATTACGATATGACGAGCATCCTCGTTGAGCCGCTGCTGGAAATCGTGCTTTCCATCCTGATGGGCTTTGTAATGGGCAGCATCTTCTCCGCGGCGGAGAAATATTTCAAATCGAACAGCAAGCGTTTGTCCCTGTCCATCACGTTTGTCATCTTGACGGTAGCGCTCTCGATGATGGAGTTTGAGGTGGGCGGCGTGAAGATCGGCTTCTCCAGCCTGCTGGTGTGCATGATGCTGGGCACGGTATTCTGTAACGTGTGCGATTTCTCGGCGGAGATCATGGAGAAGACCGACCGCTGGACGGCGCCGCTTTACATCCTGTTCTTTGTGCTCAGCGGCGCGGAACTGGAGCTGAACGTATTTGGCAACATGTCGGTGGTCATCATCGGCGCGGCGTATATCCTTGCCCGCGCTTTCGGCAAGTGGTTGGGCGCGAGCGTCAGCGCGAAGTTCATGAAGTGCCCGCCGAAGGTGCAGAAGTGGCTGGGCATCACGCTCCTGCCGCAGGCGGGCGTGGCGCTGGGCATGTCTGTCACGGTGGCGCAGACGCTGGGCGCGGACGGCGTGATGGTGCGCAACATTGTTCTGTTCGGCGTGTTGATTTATGAGCTGATCGGCCCGGCGCTGACGAGAATCGCGCTGACCGAGGCGGGAGACATTCAGCCGAAGGCCGAAGCGGTTGTTTCTGCGGACGACTAAGGGGGACGTTGGGGAGACGTTGGGGCTTCGCCCCAAACCCCACCAAGAACCTGAGGTTCTTGGATTTCCCATATTTAAAGGGCCTTGTACGGATGCTTCCGTACAAGGCCCTTTTGTGTTTTTATGTGAAAGATACGAGCTGTAAGCGCGAAGCGAAGAAGGGAGTCTGAGGGATTGAATCCCTCAGATAGGTCTGGGCGACAGCCCAGCGTAACCCTGTTCACATGAAATTAGGAAATCACGTCGATTTCTTCCTGATTCATTGTGGCGTGCGTCTGCATATAAAAATCGTGGATGATCTTCCAGCACTCGTAATGGGTCATCTGGCTGATGAGCACCTGATACATGTCCGCCGTCCAGTGATCCGGATGAACTTTTTCGGCATAGGCGCGCTCGGTCATCGCGATGAGTTCTTCCCTGAGCGCGGGATCGAAGGGTTTTTCCGGGGTCACCGCGACGGCAAACGCGTCTGTCTCATAGCGGGCGACATAGAGATCCAGCAGGTTGGCGACGCCTTCTTCCTTTTCCCGCAGACGTTCAAACGCGGGGGAGGCCTGAATCTGCTTCATCGCCTGCCAGCATGGATAGCCTTTTTCCGGCGGATAGGTGCCCGGACAGACGCTCGTCATTTCCAGATTGATGAGGGAAACGACGATGGCCTGATGCACAATCGTGCTGTCGATCTCGCCGTAGCGCGGCCAGAGGTCGGCCACCTTTTGGTAGTATTCGATCATCAATCTGTTATAGCATGGCTGACGGCCGCCTTCAACCAATGAAAAAAGGCGGTTGCCTTCTGCGCAACTGCCCCTTTTGGACACGGGAAAAAGTCATTGATGAGCCTGATAGTGTTTTTTAATCGCCTCGAAGGTTTCGTCGCTCAGGTCGTGCTCGATTTTGCACGCGTCGTGGAGCGCCGTCTCCTTGCTGACCCCAAGGCTCATGAACAGCTGGCTGAGAATGGTGTGGCGCTCATAGATATGGGTCGCAATGCGTTTGCCTTCCTCGGTCAGGTGGATATGGTTATCCTCATCGACGTTGACCAGCCCGTTTTCGCGCATCTGGCGCAGAACGATGGAAACCGTCGGGCGGGAATAGGAAAGATAGGAGCAGACGTCGATGGCGTGAACCTCGTTTTGCTGTTGAGAGAGAATGTAAATCGTTTCCAGATAGTTTTCGATGGCTTCGGATACTGCCATAATCAAATCGCCTCCAAGCGTCAGCCGCGCGCCGACGCTGCGAGCGGCAAATCTGGCCGCGCAGGACGCACAGGCACGGCTATACTGGCTTTATTATAACATATTTCGATAAATCAAACAACGCGGATAAAAAAATTTTGGCTTTTTTTTCTTGAGTCAATGCGTTGACAAATTCGTTAGCGAATGCTAATATATTGCCGTTAGAAAAAGCTAATTTGTGTATGCAAACAAAAGAATACACAGATTGAAAGGGAGGATGGATATGCCGCTTACTATGGTGGGCGTCGGCGAGAGCCGCCCGATCATCCGCATCGGAGGCAGCGATAAGGTGCGCACGCATCTGGAAAACCTCGGCTTTGTTGAGGGGGAGATGGTTCGCGTGGTTTCCGATATCTCCGGCAACCTGATTGTGCAGGTGAAGGACGCGCGCGTGGCCATCAGCCGCGAACTGGCGACCAAGATTCTGGTTTAATGCATTTTAAGCCGGAATCAAAAGTATAAAGAGGAGGACAAAACGATGACGCTGAAGGAAGCCAAGATTGGCTCGACCGTGACCGTGACGAAGGTCGGCGGCGAGGGCGCGCTCAAGCGCCGCATCATGGACATGGGCATCACCAAGGGCGTGCAGATCTACGTGCGCAAGGTGGCGCCGCTGGGCGATCCGGTGGAGGTAACCGTTCGCGGCTACGAGCTGAGCCTGCGCAAGGCGGACGCCGATCTCATCGAGGTCAAGTAAAACCTAAAGGTTTTATCGGAAAGCGGGGAACATGACCCGCTTGATTTCAGGATGAAGGTTAGCAGATTCTAACCGAGGAGGAAAGATCATGGAGATCAAGATCGCGCTTGCCGGCAACCCGAACTGCGGCAAGACTACGCTGTTCAACGCGCTCACCGGCGCGAACCAGTTCGTCGGCAACTGGCCGGGCGTTACGGTTGAGAAGAAGGAAGGCCGCCTCAAGGGCGAGAAGGATGTCATCATTACGGATCTTCCGGGCATTTACTCCCTGAGCCCGTACACGATGGAAGAAGTCGTCGCCCGTAACGTGCTGATCGACCAGCGCCCGGACGCGCTGCTCAACATCATCGACGCGACCAACCTGGAGCGCAACCTGTACCTGACCACGCAGCTCGCCGAGCTGGGCATCCCGATGGTCGTTGCGCTGAACATGATGGACGTTGTCCGCAAGAACGGCGACCGCATTGACGCGGCCAAGCTCTCCAATCACCTGGGCGTTCCGGTCATCGAGATTTCCGCGCTGAAGGGCGACGGCGTGATGGAAGCGGCTGAGCGTGCCGTGCAGATGGCGCGCAGCGGCAAGAAGACCATCCCGCAGCATCGCTTCGCCGGCAGCATCGAGCATGCGCTGGCCCACATCGAGGAAGTCGTGCTTCACGACATGCCGGAAGAGCAGCAGCGCTGGTTCGCCGTCAAGATCTTCGAGCGCGACGAGCAGCTGATTGAAAAGCTGAACATCCCGAAGGACAAGCTCGCCCACATCGAGCAGGACATCAAGGCCTGCGAGACCGAGATGGACGACGACAGCCAGTCCATCATCACTTCTGCGCGCTACACCTACATCGCTTCTATCATCGACGGCTGCGTCAAGAAGAGCAACCGCGGCATGAGCACCAGCGACAAGATCGACCGCGTGCTGACCAACCGAATCCTCGGCCTGCCGATTTTCGCGGCCATCATGACGCTGGTTTACTACATTGCGATTTCCACCGTCGGCACGGCGCTGACCGACTGGACCAACGACGTGTTTGTCGGCGAGTGGATTCTTCCGGCGGCGCAGAGCTTCTTTGAGGGCATCGGCTGCGCCGATTGGCTCACCGGCCTGATTGTTGACGGCGTGATCAGCGGCGTCGGCGCGGTTCTCGGCTTCGTGCCGCAGATGCTCGTTCTGTTCCTTGAGCTGTGCATCCTGGAGGACTGCGGCTACATGGCGCGTATCGCGTTCATCATGGACCGTGTTTTCCGCCGCTTCGGCCTCTCCGGCAAGAGCTTTATCCCGATGCTGGTCGGCACCGGCTGCGGCGTGCCTGGCGTTATGGCTTCCCGTACCATCGAGCAGGAGCGTGATCGCCGCATGACGATCATGACCACCACCTTCATCCCCTGCGGCGCAAAGATGCCGATCGTTGGCCTGATGGCCGGCGCGATCTTCGGCGGCGCGTGGTGGGTTGCCCCGAGCGCTTACTTTGTCGGCATCGCGGCGATCATCATCTCCGGTATCATCCTGAAGAAGACCAAGCCCTTTGCGGGCGAACCGGCCCCGTTCGTTATGGAGCTGCCGGCTTACCATGTTCCGACCGTGAAGAACGTGCTGCGCGGCACCTGGGAGCGCGGCTGGAGCTTCATTAAGAAGGCCGGTACGATCATCACCCTGTCTTCTGTGTTCGTCTGGTTCACCAGCTCCTTCGGCTTCGTGGACGGCGCGTTCGGCATGGTCGAGGAGATCGACCAGTCCATCCTTGCGACCATCGGCAACGCGGTCTGCTTCATCTTCGCGCCTCTGGGCTTCGGCGATTGGCAGGCGACAGTTGCGACTATCCTCGGCCTGGTTGCGAAGGAAGAAGTCGTCGGAACGTTCGGCACCCTGTTCGCGGTTGCGGGCGACGCGCTGGAGATGGTTGAGGAAGGCGAGTTCGCTGGTCTGTCCAACATCGCGGCTGCGTTCCATTACAGCCAGCTGGCGGCATACAGCTTCCTGATCTTCAACCTGCTGTGCGCGCCGTGCTTCGCGGCCATCGGCGCCATCAAGCGCGAGATGAACAACGCGAAGTGGACCTGGGCTGCAATCGGCTGGGAGTGCGGCTTCGCTTACGCGATGGCTCTGATTGTCTACCAGATCGGCGGCCTGTTCACCGGCGACACCACCTTTGGCGTGGGCACCGTGGCGGCTGTGATCGTGCTTGGCGTGCTCATCTACCTGATTGTCCGTCCGTATAAGGAAAGCGAAGAGATGGAAGTTAAGTACACCGGCAAGTAATTTCCCCTCCAAACTTCGTATAGGGCGTGTTCCCTTCCCCAATACTGAGGAAGGGAACATTCCCATATTTTCAGAAAGCGAGGAAATCCCGTGGCAACGATTCTTGTATTGATTGTCCTGGCGGCAGTCCTGTTCTTCCTTGCCCGCAGCCTCGTCCGCGAGAAGAAGAGCGGCGGCTGCTCCGGCTGTCCGGGCTGCGGCAGCGGCAAGAGCTGCCATAGCAAGTAAGGAATTGCAGCGCCTCCGACGGAAGTCGGGGGCGTTTTTGTCTGTCCGGCTCGAACGTCTTTCCCGCTCTGTGCATAGCATGGCAGAGAGGTGAAAGCCGATGAAAATGGTTTTCTGGGCTGGTGTGGGCACGCTCTTCCCGTTCCTGATGACGACATTGGGTGCGGCGCTGGTCTTTTTGATGAAAAAGCAATCGGAGGACGGCCCGTGTATGGGCTTTGCGGCGGGCGTGATGAGCGCGGCGGCGGTTTTCAGCATGATTTTGCCCGCGATGCGGCAAAATGAGGGCGACTGGCTGATCGTGACGCTGGGATTCATGCTGGGCGCGGCGATGATTGCGGGCGTTGACGCGCTGATGTGCCGCGTTCGACGCATTCAGAATGCGTCTGACAGCGCGAGAAAGCGGCTGATGATGGTCGCGGCCATCACGCTGCACAATATTCCGGAAGGCATGGCCGTCGGGCTGGCGTTCGCGCTGGCGGGCGTACAGGGCGGGCTGGCCGCGGCGGCGGTGCTGGCGCTGGGCATCGGCGTGCAGAACCTGCCGGAAGGGCTGGCTGTGGCGCTGCCCTTTCGCGCGAGCGGCCTGAGCCGGGGAAAGAGCTTTGCTTTGGGCGCGCTCAGCGGCGCGGTCGAGCCGGTTTTCGGCATGCTGGCGGCGCTGATGATGGGCGCGGCGCAGAGCGCCCTGCCGGGGATGATGGCATTCTGCGCGGGCGCGATGATGCAGGTCGTCTTTGCGGAGATGATTCCGCAGGCGGCGAAGACCCGCGCGGGCGTTGCAGGCGTGATGGCGGGCTATACGCTGATGATGGCGCTTGACCTTGCGCTGGGGTGAGCGAGTCAGCCCGCGCCGCTTGCATTTTGGCGGTGCTGCGGGTATAATAAGAGCATCAACACGCGCAAAGCGCGGGCAGGAGGTTTGACTATGACCCCGGAAGAAATGCAGGATCGCGATATTGTGGAATTTACCGATGACAGCGGCAACACGCTGATGCTTGAAGTGATGGATTATTTCTATTATAACGGGCAGGAATTTGCCGCGCTTTGCGACGCGCAGGAGAACCCGTCCGACGATGAACCGGACGACGACCCGGTGTATATCATGCAGGTGAACACCTTCGAGGATGAAAACGGCGAGGAGATGGAGGAGTTTGTGCCTCCGGAAGAAGCGTTGATGGAAAAGCTGATTCAGATTGTCCGCACCCGTTTCACCGACGAAGAGGATGAGGACGACGAAGAATAAGCGCCGGTCTATGCGCGGGGTGAAGCATCGCTTCGCCCCGCT
>ENA-UEPH01000259-UEPH01000259.1-human-gut-metagenome-genome-assembly--contig:-NODE-259-length-64154-cov-6.338702_pt1 | contig 64154 bp, 48 predicted proteins | sample MGYA00242891_ERZ507898 | MGnify/ENA primary metagenome ERZ507898 (study PRJEB26167, sample SAMN06115411) | human gut metagenome | host: Homo sapiens | place: China:Guizhou | collected 2014-10-15...
TTTATTTTTTCTTTTTCCAAAAATAACAGATAAGAAATATCGCCAAGAAACAAAGGACAATCGTTGCCCCGGAAGGTAACTTCAAGGCTGCCGAGGCGAAAAGCCCGATGATTGATCCCCCGCAACTCACGATCGTCGACCAGACAAGCTGTTTGGTAAAATTCTTATGAAACATCCCGGCAATAGCCTGAGGCATGGTGAGGTATGAAATAACAAGGATTATCCCCGCCAACTTCATGCACAACACGATACACAAGGCAATCAACGCTGTAACTCCGATCTCCAGACCGTTCAAGGCAACAAAATGCGTCCGGCTATACTCCTTGTCAAAAGCGATATAGAATAAAGGACGATAAAATTTGGCAAAGAACAGGACGATGACCAAACACAATACAAGTGACAATGCGACTTGTTCTCCCGTTACGGTAAGAATATTTCCGAACAGGTAAGACAACAGATTCGGAGCATACCCCGGAGTCAAATAAATGAACAGCACACCGATAGCCATTCCTGCCGTCCAGAAAATCCCGATCAGGGAATCCTCCTTAAAGCGCTTACTATCCGAAAGATATAATATACAAAATGCTGCTGCCAACGCGAATACTGCCGCCCCGAAAAGAGGAGATAACCCCAAGAAATAGGCCAACCCCAACCCTCCGAAGGAAGCATGCGTGATTCCCCCGCTGATAAACACCATCCGTTTCGCCACGATATACGTTCCGATCAACCCACAACTCACCCCTATCAATATCGTACACAATAGTGCATTCTGGAAAAAAGTATATTCTAATAATTCAAACACCTTATTAATTTTAGATTTTAAATTTTAAATTAAAAAATTCTGTGATTACGTGATTCTCGATCAAGTGATCTTATCTATTTAGTGATTTATGCTTCCCGATTAGGTGATTCCATCCGCACAAGGCTAACGTTTTTCATAATCACTAAATCATTGAATCATCAATCACTGAATCCTTTTATTTTCAATTGTTTCGTCATGCTCCAATAACACCCGGTGTGGTACCGTACCGTGCGAAATCAGCTCGATCGGGCAATTATACAGTTTCAACTGTTCCGGCGTGATCAGATTCGATTCATGATAATGCAAACCACCATTCACGCAAGCGATCGTTTTCACGTATGAACAAATGGTTCCCAGATCGTGAGACACCATCACGATACTCATTTTCTCGTTCAACTCTTTCAATAAAGAATAAAATTCCATCTCGAAATTCGCATCCACGTAAGTAGAAGGTTCATCCAGAATAAGAATCTTCGGTGAAGATATGATCGCTCGACACAAGAATACCCGTTGCATTTGCCCTCCGGAAAGTTCCCCGATAGGGCGATTCTTATAATCGCTCATACCATACACTTCCAAAATCTCCTCAACTCGTTTTCGATCGACCTTCGTGTACGCTTTAAAGATCCCCTTCTCGGACATCAGTCCCGACAGCACTACCTCTTTCACACTTATCGGGAAACGTGCATCAAATCGACTGTTTTGAGGCAAATAACCGAACAATGACTGTTTGGAAACATGATAAACAATCTCCCCGGAAAAAGGCTTCAGCAATCCCAAAATCACCTTCAACAAAGTTGTTTTTCCTCCCCCGTTCGGTCCGATAATACCGATAAAATCATGCGCATGAATCGCTAAATTCACATCCCGCAACACGACCGTCTGCTCGTACCCTGCTGTAATTCCCTTTAACTCCAGAAGTTCTTTCATCTCGCTACTCCATTTTCTGTTCAATGATTCCCAATAAAGAATACATTTCCGTTTTCCAGTCCGGACTCAACGGATCAATAGCAATCACCTCTCCATCAATTTCCTTGGCTATCGCCTTGGCATTCGCCACGTCAAACTGGTTTTGGATAAACACGATCTTTATCCCTTTCGCCCGGCAAGTATCAATGACCTCCTTAATATGCGTGGGATTCGGTTCTTTTCCCTCATCCTCTATCGAAATCTGTTCCATGCCGTAATCTTTGGCAAAATAAGTCAATGCCGGATGATAAATCAGAAAAGTTTTATTCTTTTTCTCCGGAATGATCCGACGAGCCTCCCGGTCTATACTGTCAATTTCCGACTTGAATTGTCGAAAATTTTTCTCAAAAGTAGCCTTCTGATCAGGGAACTTTGCAGCCAACACATCCAGCATCGTCCGGGCCATCATTTCCGCGTACCGGGGAGACATCCACACGTGAGGATCAAAACCTTCTCCATGAGAACAATCCCCGTGATCATGACCGTGATCATGGCCGTGATTACAAGAACCCGCCTCCAAGTCCATCCCGACAGATTGTTTCACGAGCAACACCTCCTCCTGCTTTTCTAGGAAAGGGTACAAATTACTCAACTCGAAAGGCAAGTATCCCACGGCAAAATAAATGGAACTATTGTGCAAAGCCTTTAATTGCTCCGTGCTCAAATCACTCACGGCCGGGTTTGCCCCGGGGGGTATCATCACGTTCACCTTCACGTAGTCCCCCGCGATTCTCTCCACGAAATAACGCTGGGGCAAGATGCTCACGCTAATCGTCCTCTCCTTATCCTTATTCTCTCCACAAGCCATAAACAAGGCCATCAATGCAATTACAATTCCTATTTTCATTATTTCGGGTATATCAAATTCTCTTCTTCTATCACATCTAACACTTCCGTGAGGTATTTAGCAGCCTCGTATCTCGCCATAGGCAAGTTATGCAACAAATAATTACCGCAATCCTTTGCCGCCACCCCGGGAACTTCTCCTTCAAAATCCCGGATAAAACGGAACGTCTCCCGCATCAACTCCACGATATCACGAGACTCCCAATCTCCCTTCATCAGGAAATAATTTCCCGTACAACATCCCATGGGTCCCCAGAACACGATCTTATCCCCCCATTCCTTGTGATTCCGCAAATAAGTCGCCGCCAGATGCTCTATCGTATGCAACTCGCCCTGTCCCAGTATCGGTTCCCGGTTTGGCTCTTTCATACGGATATCAAAAGTTGTAACCACCTCGTCTCCCAAATAATCCTTTCGAGAGACATAAATACCCCTTAACAAGCGTAAGTGGTCTATCGTAAAACTCGGTATCTTTTCCATTTATTCAATTATTACTCTTCCGACAATGCTGTAATCAACACCTTGATCATTTCAAAAGAACGTTTGGGAGCCTCCTCCCAAAAATTCAGATATTGTTTGTAGTGATCCTTAACCCCCGGCGTATCGCTGATAATGCGATAACTCAGGAAAGGAACCCCACACATGTAACAAACTTGGGCGATAGCACAGGATTCCATATCCACGGCTAACCCTTCCGGGAAACGTTTTTTAATCTCTACCAGCTCTTCTTTATTCGTTATAAATTTATCCCCGCTACATATCAATCCTCCGTACACGTTCCCGTCATGTTCCACCGATAAAGCCAATTTACATAGCGCTTTATCCGACACGTAACGAGCCGGTAGTCCTTGCACCTGACCATACTCGTTTCCTTCTCCACACCAGACATCATGATACACCATATTTTCCCCCACCACGATATCCATCACCTCGGTCAAGGGATCAATTCCCCCAGCCACCCCGGTATTCACGATAACATTCGGTGAATAACGCTGGATCATCTCCATCGTCCCAACCGCCGCACACACCTTACCGATGCCGCTTTTAGCCAGCACGACCTCAACATTCCCGATTTTCCCTTCAGTAAAAGGAATTCCCCTAACGGCACACTCCTTCCCCTGATCTAACAACGATTTTACCAGTCCATACTCGGACGTCATAGCTACAATTATCCCAATCCTTCTCATAAATTTTTACTGAAAAAATGGATTCATCCGTTTCTCTTCCCCGATCGTCGTGAAACCGCCATGTCCGGGAACCACACGAACATCATCGGGCAACGCGAACAATTTCTCCCGGATACCTTCTATCAACTGGCGCATATCACCTCCCGGCAAATCAGCCCTTCCGATACTTCCCTGGAACAATACGTCTCCGGCTATCAACAACTTATCCTTCTCGCTATAAAAACAAATCCCCCCCGGAGAATGTCCCGGCACGTGAATAACTTTCAATTCCGAATGTCCGAACTTCACGACCTCCCCGTCTTTCAGGTATTCGCCCAAAGCCGGGGGGGGCGTTATTCCCCTTATACCCAACATCGCCGCATACTTCTCGGCATCTTCCACCCAAAAGGCATCCGCTTCATGCGCCCGTGCCGACAAGCCGTATTTATCTAGCATAAAATTATTACCGAAAATATGGTCAATATGTAAATGGGTATTCAGTAAAGCTACCGGTTTCAAATGATTCTCGACCAAGAAATCAGCCAAACGTTGTTCCTCCTCTCTTGAAAAACAACCACAATCAATGACCACGGCTTCCCCCGTCTCATCGTACAACACGATCGTGTTCTCCTGCCATGCATTATTAGCAAATACTTTAATCTTCATTTCTCACGTATTTTAGAAATACAAATATAAAGAAGATTTCGCGTAATATCGGTAAAATCCGGTTGAATATGGAAAGCGTAATACAATATTTTAACTTTGTTTTTTATGCTTTCTTGAAGCAAACGTATTGAGAATGTGGCAAAAGCCTGCTTTCTTCCAAGCCCCCCTTCAAACACTCCTCTATAAACGAGGCCGCTGAAAAAAAACTTTGCTTCACAAGTAACCTCGTGAAGCAAAGCAATATCATTTATTCATCAAACATCATCACGTTCGCAACGTGTCGAATCCCCGACCGTAAACACCCATAACCGTGTTCATTGTGAGGAAAGCATCCTGATCGACCGCTTTCGTTACCCGCATGATATTTTGCATTTCACTCTTGCGAGCCACGACAATCAACATCTTACGAGCCTCCCCCGTGTACCATCCCTGGCAATCCACCACGGTAACCCCTCGTTTCAAATCATGCGTGATAGAATCCGCCACTTCCTTGTACTTATTAGAAAATATTAAGAATTGCACGGACTGCATCTGCCCGGTAAACACCAAGTCAATCGTGTAAGAGTTGACCCCCATGACCACGTAACCGTAAATAATCGTGGCTATCTTCGCAGTGGGATCCACCGCCGTATTCTCCCCGATGAAATAACTACACCCGATGATAAACACGTCTATATACATGATAATCTTACCCGGACTAATATTCCGGTACTTGTTAATCATCATGGCCACGATATCCGTTCCGGCAGTACTTCCCCCGTTTGCCAGGGAAATACCGATTCCCGCACCACACATGATACCGGAAAGAACGGCACACATGAATTTATCTTCCAGCAAAGGTTCATGAATCAGATTCTGTAACAAACTCAACAGGAAAGAACTCATGAAAATAGCATAGATAGTCTTGAAACCGAACCGGGGTCCCAGTACCTTTATAGCGATCGCCACCAACAAAAAATTGATCACGAAATAACTATATCCGATAGGAATCACCTCCCCGGAAAGGAAATAAATAATTGTCGAGATACCGGTCACTCCGCCACCGACCATACGATGCGGAGCCAAGAAAGCGGTAACGGCAAAAGTATATATCAACAACCCGAACGTGATCAACAGATACGCCCGAATCTCTCTTGTCATTTTTTCCTTCGTAATTTTCATTTTATCATTAATTGTTTTGTTTCGCCCACGTATCCTTCAACCCGACCGTCCGGTTAAACACCAGCGCCCCGGGTTTAGAATCCTTATCCACGCAGAAATATCCCAAACGTTGGAACTGGAAACGATCCCCTTCTTTAGCCTCCTTCAAACTCGGTTCTAACTTACACCCTGTCAAAACCTTCAAGGAATTCTCGTTCAAGAACTCCTTGAAATCAATATCCTTGTGTCCGGCTGGATCCGGGTCTTTAAACAAACGATCGTACAAACGCACTTCCGCCTCGATCGCATCGGGGGCCGAAACCCAGTGAAGCGTTCCCTTCACCTTCCGGTTACTTGCCGATCCGGTACCGCTACGGGTATCCGCGTCGTATGTACAATGAATCGTTGTAATATTTCCATCCGCGTCTTTCTCCACGCTCTCGCACTTCACGATATAAGCCCCCTTCAACCGCACCTCGTTACCAATCGTCATCCGGAAAAATTTCTTCGGGGCATTCTCCATAAAATCATCCCGCTCGATGTATAACTCGCGAGAAAAAGGAACCATTCTCGTTCCGGCCGCTTCATCTTCCGGGTTATTCTCTATCTCCACCGTTTCCGTCTGGTTCTCCGGGTAATTGTCGATAACCACCCGAACCGGATCCAGCACCGCCATCACGCGAGGAGCTATTTTATTCAGATGCTCACGCACGCAGAACTCCAATAACGCCATATCCACCACGATCTCCCGACGAGCCACACCCACCTTCTCCGCAAAATTACGGATAGATTCAGGCGTATACCCGGCACGTCTCAAAGCGGTAATCGTCGGCATACGGGGATCATCCCAACCCGCCACGATACCTTTCTGCACGAGTTCCAGCAAACGACGTTTACTCATCACCGTGTAGCTCAGGTTACGACGGGCAAATTCGATCTGGCGAGGACGGTATTCCGTGTCGATCAACTGATCCAAAAACCAGTTATACAGCGGACGATGCACCTCGAACTCCAGCGTGCATATAGAATGCGTGATCCCTTCCAGGTAATCACTCTGCCCGTGCGTGAAATCGTACATCGGGTAGATACACCATTTATCACCCGTCCGGTGATGTGCCACGTGCATGATACGATACATAATCGGATCACGCATCAGCATGTTGGAAGAGGCCATATCTATTTTAGCGCGTAAAACCTTCTCCCCTGCCTGAAACTCCCCGTTCTTCATGCGCCGGAACAGATCCAAGTTCTCCTCCGGCGTCCGGTCCCGGTAAGGACTGTTCACGCCGGGTTCCGTCGGCGTCATACGCTGGGCGCTGATCACCTCAGCCGGCTGGTCGTCCACGTAAGCCTTACCCTTCATGATCAACATCTCGGCCCAATCATATAGCTGTTGAAAATAATCGGAAGCGTAATGCGTCTCGCCTTCCCATTGGAATCCCAGCCATTGTATATCTTGTTGTATGGAATCAATATATTCGACATCCTCCTTCGAGGGATTCGTGTCATCAAAACGCAAGTTGCATTTTCCCTTGTACTTGGTTGCCAACCCGAAGTTCAAGCATATAGAAGTCGCATGCCCGATATGCAGGTATCCATTCGGTTCCGGCGGGAACCGCGTATGTACCCTACCGCCGTTCTTTCCCTCGGCCAACTCCTCTTCAATAATCTGTTCGATGAAGTTTAACGATTTACCTTCACCTTCTTCTTCCACAAGATGATCTTTGTCCATACTAAAATTATTATAACATATTTGCCGCAAAGGTAATTAATTTATGAGAGTTTTAAAAGTTTCTGTATATTTGCAGGCCATGAAAAATATATTTTACACCATAATATGCTGTCTGATTTCACTCACGTCATTAGCCCAGAGTGATTTTGACTACGAGAACCCTGACGGAAGGGATCCTCGTGAAGAAGGAATGCATCAGGATACCACGAAAGAACAACGCAATGTTCCGCGTCATCGCCTGACCTGGAAATGGGTACACGACGGGGTTTACAGGGAATATTACCCGATCGACACGCTGCAAGACGGGATCCAGAACACGAACCTGATTTTCAAACATAGCGTATCCAACACCTACCTGGGAAATTTCCCCTCCCCTTACATTTCCGACATATATATCTTGCGTCCCAGGGGAGAAGACTTCTTACCTCTTGACCGGGTAAGGGATTACATCTTCAAGCCGGAAGACGCCTTGGACTACAACACGACCGTCCCCTTCACGCAACTGAGCTATTTCAACGGGGGAGGCCGGGGAAAAACCGAGGACTGGCTGGATGTATGGCATATCCAGAACATCCTTCCCGTGTGGAATGCCGGATTCCGCTACAACCTAATCTCCTCCGACGGGGCCTATTCATACCAGAAATCGAAGACATACAACTTCGCCTTTTTCAGTTCGTACGAGAAAGACCGGACCGCCGTTTCGATGTTTATCAACCAAAACATGGGACACTACAACGAAAACGGGGGTGTCGAGAACCTGGCCGATATCCGGGATACCTCGCTCGACGCGAAAGTCGTGGGCACACGCTTGGCCATGGAACCCAACAACAACGTCATGAACTTCAACTTTAAAGTTCTCGCCCAATACAATATGGGTAACCCAAAAGAAATAATCACGCCCATAGACAGCGTGACCATTGACACGACAATAACTTATCCTATGAAATTCGCCTTGGGGATTAAAGTCGAGGATAACCGCTATAAATTCCAGGAAGAAACTGTCGAGACCAATTTCTTCGACACCACGTACATCAACAGGCAAAAAAACGCCGACGTGATCAATAACCGGAAATACGATATTGACGCCAAATTTATCCTGAACGAACACCCGAAATACAAATACCTACCGGGAGTTTATGCCGGATTAAAATTCAAATATCTCAAATACGAACAACGGGTATCACTCGATACCATGAATAATATCGGGACCAGCAAATACACCGGGACCTACCTCACAGCCGGGACCTTCAACATGGACACGACCACGATGTTCAATTTCGATATTTGGGGAAGTTTCTGTTTCGCGGGAGAATACTCCGCAGACTACTCGCTGGAAGGAAAGATTATCCAATACCTGAACAAAGGAAGAAACTCATCCGTCACGATCCACGCCCTGTTGGACAACCAAACCCCGAATCATTATTACGAACAATATCAGGGAAACCATAACCAGTGGGAAAACAGTTTCGACAAAATACACGCTTACAACCTGAAAGGATACTACAAAAATAAACGCCTCCGCACCGAAATCGGGATCGCGATCAACAACACGAAAAATTACATTTATTTCGACACGGCCGCCATGCCTCGCCAGTACAACGGGAATCTCATGGTATTCACGGCATGGGCCAAACAAGTATTTCGACTGGGGCGCTTCTACTTTGACCAGAAGGTATACTATCAAATCGTAAACAAAGACGAGGTGCTGCCTCTACCCGAGCTTGCACTCCACTCGCACAACTATTACCAGAACCGTTTCTTCAAAGATGCGTTGGGATTCCAAATCGGTTTAGACCTGTTCTACAACACGTCATTCTACGCCAACGCTTACGACCCGGCAATCATGCAATTCTACAACCAAGAGATCGAGAAAACCGGAAACTACCCGAAACTCGACGTGTTCATCACGCTGAATATAAAACGAGCCGACCTGTTCATAAAATATGAGCACGTCAGCGAGTACATCGGCAACCGGAACTACTTCTCGGCCTACACCTACCCGATCAACCCGGCGAAGCTAAAATTCGGTATCCGGTGGAACTTCTATGACTAAAAATATCCATAAATCACTCCATCGAATCATGATTTCATCGGTCCCGCTATAATCCCGGAGATATCCCACCGTATTCACAAGGTAATAATCTCCCCCTCTTTCTCTCGCCCTTTCACGCCCCATTCCCAATATAGCAACAAGGACGATGAAACATTATTACCCTAAAATTACTTCGGTATATCAATCGGATTCCCAGAACAAGCCGGGATGAAATACAAATTGTGTGTTCGCCACCATTTCTCAAAAAAATCACATACTTGAATGGTAACGTTACACGAGAGGCTAGAATCCACGCTCCGGACTAATTTGGTAGTTCACAGCATTTTTCGTATATTCGCGGCATGTATATAATAAGAAATATTACATACACGCTGTCGCTCTTACTTTGTCTGGCTTCATGCAAAACGAAAGAAGAGGATCCGCTAATCATTCCTGAACCCACCACGTTAGAGCAAATTGATCAACGAGGGGTTTTAAATGTTTGCAGCTATTACAACACGACAGACTATTACGTGTACAAGGGTATTCCAAAGGGATTTCACTACGAATTAGTAAAAGATTTTGCCGATTATCTGGGAGTAAAACTAAATATCGAGGTCAACTCGAACATCGAAGAAAGTATCCAAAAACTGAATGAAGGGAAGTACGATCTGATCGCCATGAGTCTTGCCATCACCGATGCCCGCAAAGAACAGGTACGCTTTGTTCACCCCCTGTTCAGTACCAGCCGGGTACTGGTTCAGTACAAATCGGATTCTATCATACAAAGCGTGCAAGATTTAAAGAACAAAGAAATCTTTATCCAGGAAGGGACATCAAACACGAAATTCCTTCAACAACTGAATGACTCTTTACAATTGAATCTAAAAATCACGGAACTCGAAGACGTGACTTACGAGGACATCCTGTTGAAAGTAGAGAATGGCGAACTACCTTTCACCGTCATCGACAAAAATGTGGCCCAGATTGCCGCTCAATACATGAAACACATCGACTACTCCTTGCAACTATCCACCGACGGACCTGTATCTTGGGCCGTAGCCGGCAAAGCCGTGTTATTAAACGAAGAGATCAACGCCTGGCTCGACCCGATCAAAAAAAGCGAGAAATTCAACGTGTTATACAATCGTTATTTCAAAAGTAGTTACATCACCTCCTTACACAACTCCAAATACTACAAATTAAAGAATGGCGTGATCTCCAGTTTTGACCCGATCATCAAAGAAGAAGCGAAAAAAATAGGCTGGGATTGGCGTCTGTTGGCCGCTGTCATCTACCAAGAATCCGGTTTTGACCCGGAAGCAACTTCCCACCTTGGAGCTGTCGGCCTGATGCAAGTCATGCCGGAAACCTCGATACAACTGGGATTCGAAGACTACCAGGAACCCCAAGACAACATCAAGGTAGGTGCATACTACCTGAAATACCTGGAAAAAATGTTTTCAAAACTGGACCTGGATACCCTGAACCAAACCAAATTCACGTTAGCTGCCTATAACGCAGGTCCGGGACACGTGTTCGATGCCATGAGATTAGCCGAATCCTACGGGAAGAACCCGAAAGTATGGGACAATAACGTGGACTACTTCCTACTCCACAAATCCCAACCCGAACTATACCGGGATTCCGTTGTCCGTTTCGGATATTGCGACGGAAGACAAACTTTCAGATTCGTGAATAACATCATCGAAAATTACACGCACTACAAGAACACTATTCCTCGATAATCTACATGAATATTACCCAACAAACAGAAGATAAGTAACCGTAGAAAAACATACCAACTTGCGCCTGGGAAGGAACCTGCAACCTGCAAACCTGTAACCTGCAACTCGTCGCAAACGAAAAAACTGAAAGGCGAATATTGATTTACATTAATTTTTTTCATACCTTCGCATCAGAGTTTTGATCATTATTAATTAATTGCTAAGACTATGCCTTACAGAAGATTACCGAATACAGATGCAGCAAGGATAAGGGCATTGGAAACAGCCTTGAATAACGAAGATTTTTCCGATATCAATAATTTACCGTTTTCATTAACCCTAAGACAGAAAATAGAATTCTTTCTACCGAAGTTCAAAACCGCAATCACGAACTCTCAATGTGCGCGGGATAAACAAACGGTCAATAGCCGAAAATACGCGGAATACACGCGAAAAGCGAAATTATATATTTCTCATTTCCTACAGGTATTGAATTTCACCATTGCCCGTGGAGAACTAAAACCGATAGCCCGAACATTTTACGGGATCGCAGAAAATGACACCAAATTACCCTCTCTAATTTCCGATCAGGACTTGCTGGATTGGGGAGCAAAAATCATCGCAGGAGAACAGGAACGTACCCGGAACGGGGGTGGTAACCCGATATACAGTCCCTCTATCGCCCTGGTTAAAGTCAACTACGAGAACTTCAAACAAGCCAATTCTTCCCAGAAACAATTTCAACAGAACTCCGCTCGCTACAGCGCGGAAGTTGCTCAATACCGGGGAGAAGCAGACGAGTATATTCTCACGTTATGGAACGAAATCGAGGCCCATTACGCAGACATTGATGACGAGGATGAACGCCGCCAGAAATGCGAAAACTTCGGCTTGGTCTACGTTTTCCGAAAAGGCGAAAAAGAAGAAATCAAAAGAAAAAAGGAAGCCGAACGGATCACGCTCAAACTCCCTTTTTAATTTTAAATTTATGAATTTTAGATTTTAAATTATTCTTCCCGACATTAAGATCAATAATTCAATTTAAAATCACATATACAAATCTCTCTCCCCTCTCGCTATTCTTTCATAATAAGAACGGAACGTGGGGAGTAATTTTTTATCACTAAAGAAAGGAGTGTTTTCAATTTCCAGCAATTCCTTCTCGATCAGCTTCTCACCGATAGCACGAGTCTCCGGGGAGGCATAATCGTTCAAGTATTCACGGAAAGTCAGCACGGCATTCAACTTACAGAACTTACCCTCGACACCCTTTTCCAACAGATTCATGATCTTATCCCCAGTACGGCCGCAACGGTATCCTGCAGTACAGAAAGAAGTGATCAGCCCGTCGTTGGCCAATTCTCGGATAACCTCATCCAGCGAACGTTGGTCTCCCAACATGAATTGAACTTTTTCCGGGTTCTCCTCTTGTTTCAACTTCTTGGCGTAAGCCCCGATTCCCAACTTGGATGAAGCATCCGTTTGCGTACACCCGTAATGACGGATCAATTCGCGTTTCAGATTCTGTTCCTCGCGTGCCGTCACGATCAATCCGCTATACGGGATTGCCAGACGTAACACGGCAACCACCCGCTTCATGGCTTCGTCACTCACGATATAAGGAGAATGCTCGCTCAGGAAAGAGCCCGGAGCCGGTTGCATACGCGGGAATGACACGGTGTGAGGTCCGATACCGAATTGTTTCTCCAGATCCAGAGCATGATGCAACAACCCCATAACCTCGAACTTCCAATCGTACAACCCGAACAAAGCCCCGATAGCCACGTCATCAATCCCTGCCTCCATAGCACGGTGCATCGCGTAAAGCCGCCAACGGTAATTACCCTTGATCGTGTTTGCCGGATGCAATTCGGCATATCTCTCCCGGTGATACGTTTCCTGGAATACCTGAAACGTACCGATACCCGCACGCCATAACTTCTTCAAGTCCGCAATCTCCATGGGTGCCGCGTTCACGTTCACCCGGCGAATATTATTAAACCCACTTCCTATGGGAGTCGTACGTTTCACGGAATAAATCGTGGAAATAGATTCGGCGATATAATCAGCGCCATTCTTAGGATGTTCCCCGTACACAGCGATCATTCGCTTGTGTCCCTCGTCAATCACGGCCTCCACCTCATCCCGCACCTCATCCATGGTCAGCACATGACGTACCTCATCTTTATTTTCAGCACGGAATCCACAATATTTACAGCTATTCACGCATAAGTTTGACAAATACAAGGGAGCGAAGAAAACGATACGATTATCGTACACTTTCTTCTTCACGGCTAAAGCTGCTTCCTGCATTTCATGCAAGAGTTCCGGATCCTCCACGTTCAACAACATAGCCGTCTCGGAAGGGGTCAGAATCTTTATATCCAAAGATTTCTGTAAAATATCCCGAACTTGCTGTTTATCGGGATTCTTTTGTTTTTCAATCTCTGCAAATATCTTTCCTTCGTCTATAAAATCTTTCCCGTCCACCAGATATTTATCTATTTCAGCCTGTTTAATGACTCCGGTCGTCCAATCTTTTACAGTACTCATTTTTCCATTTATTACAAGTTCATAAAAGTCTTAACATCTATACAAAGATCGTCAATTATTTTATCAATCCCTTCCATTCCTCATATTCATTTTCAATCAGTAGATAAAGAAAATCAATAAGATGTCTCGAATCATACGAACGTTATAAACTTCTAGCTTAACAACTCTTTTACAATCGCAGAGATCGCTTTTCCATCAGCCAGACCGGCCAATTCCTTGGAAGCAACACCCATCACTTTTCCCATTTCTTTAGCCGAAGTGGCTCCCACTTTCTCGACAATCGCTTTCAATGCCGTTCTCAACTCCTCTTCGGTCAACTGTTTAGGTAAAAATTCATTCAAGATATTCACCTGAGCCATTTCATGCTCGTACAAATCTTCACGTCCTTGTTGTTTAAATATCTCTGCAGATTCACGTCCTTGTTTTGCCAATTTCTGTATAATCTTCACGCTATCGCTATCGGCAATCTCCTCCGGAGCCCCGGCAACGGATTTCGCCTCGATGAAGACTTTCTTTATATTTCTCAATACTTCCAAACGAATGGTATCCTTAGCTTTCATGGCAGCCATAATGCCTTTACTAACCTGTTCTTCTATTGTCATTTTTCCTGAAATTAAAATTTAAAACCCACGAAGTTACGATTTATTCCTCAAATTTCCATTGTCTGCTTTCAATTTTCGAAATACTAAAGTAATTTTGTACCTCAAACACACTTGGATGAAAACAACAATCACGAACAAAACGATTTGGAATATAGCTTACCCCATTATCATGGGTAGCTTGGCGCAAACTCTTATCACCCTTACCGATACGGCATTTTTAGGACGAGTTAGTGAAATCGCCCTAGGAGCCTCTGCCATGGCCGGGATTTACTACTACGTGTTCTCCACGCTAGCCTGGGGATTTTCTATCGGTATCCAGATCATCGTGGCCCGGCGGCTGGGAGAAGGAAGACTGAACCGGATCGGGGTCGTGTTCGAACACGGGTTATGCTTCGTGTTCCTGTTGTCCATAACGCTGTTTCTCGTTCAACGCTATTACAGCGACGTGCTTCTCGATGCATCCATTCAATCCCCAAACATATACGCGGCAGCCATGGAATACATGTCCTACCGCCACTACGGAATCATATTCGTATGCTTCAATTTCTTATTCCGAGCGCTCTACATCGGGCTTTCCAACACGAAGATCATCGGGTACTCGACAGCCGCCATGGCCAGTATCAACGTCGTATTCAACTATCTGTTGATTTTCGGGAAGTTCGGTTTCCCGGAAATGGGAGTGGGAGGAGCAGCCTTGGCTTCCGTATTCGCGGAAATATCCGCCTTCCTGATCTTCATCTTCTACACCTTATTAAAATTACCGATCAAGCAATACGCACTATTCTCCTTCCACAAACTGGAAGGCTGGTTGATGCTCACCGTGTTAAAAACAGCATTTCCGACCATGTTACAAAAGCTGTTGTCTTTCGGCACGTGGTACATTTTTTTTATGCTTATAGAACACATGGGCGAACGCCCGATTGCCATCACGATCGTGGTCCGCAGTGTTTACATGCTCATCTTGATACCCGTGTTCGGATACGGAGCTACTGCCAACACGCTCACCAGCCGCCTGATCGGGGAACAACGACAACCCGAAATCATGTCGACCCTTTCCCGGATCATGAAGCTGGCCGTGTTCAGCGTACTTCCCGTCTTACTCGTGTGTTACATTTTCCCGCATCAAGTACTATCCATATATTCCAACAGCAGCGAATTGATCGCTGCCGCCACGCCTTCTCTTTACGTGGTTGGATTATCAGCCATCGGCTTCTGTTTCGGGCTAACCTTCTTCGAGGCGATTTCCGGAACGGGTAATACCACGCATGCCCTTATCCTTGAAAGTTTCGTGCTGGTCTTTTATACTTTCCAGACTTGGTTATTGACAACGGTCATTCAGGCAAACGTGGAATTCGTATGGACCGTAGAACTCACGTATGGGATACTGATAGGTATCGTCTCCCTACTCTATCTCAAATACACGAAGTGGCAACAGAAAAAAGTATAAAACGAACAAAAAAGCACCCACTCTCGATATACATTTTTTATAATGCAGGATAGCAATCAGCTCTCCCCCTGTGCAAGGGGAAGCCCAAGGGGGTAGTCGTATCCCAAAAACAACTTTTCCCGTAGCCTCGTTTATAGAAAGAACAAAAAAAGACTTTCGATTATCGCAACTTTTCCATTCCAAATATCATTAAATGATCATTTAATGCAATACAAAAATAGTAATATTTTCTTTAAAAGACAATTTTATATTACATATTTTTATTTCATGACACATAGTCTATTATAAATTATCCCAAAACACAACTTGACAAAAAAATTCACGCTATCAATTAATGATCAATTAATAACACAACAAATAGGAAAAATAAATTTTGCTTTTACTCTTTATTTAGCTCTATAGTAGAGTGAAATAATAATTACTAATTAAAAAATTTTCAATTAACAAAAATGTTTGTATATTGCAATGTTTTTAAATGACGATCTTTTTCTGATAGCCTCTGGAAAATTTTGCTCAAGAACAATTTCATTGTGGTGCGGAAGTAAAACTAAAAGATTATTCAAGCATGAAAAGATATACATCTATCCTATGTATCATGATGTTATCTATCGGTAGTTATGCCCAATCAACGGGTACTACTGCCGTTGATTCAATTCGTAAGCAATTTGAAAAGGATGCAGTACAGGCTGTTTCCGATTTTGAAGCATACAGCAAGAAAGCACGTGAGGAATACGAAAAATACGAGGCGCAAGCACGTGCGGACTATTCCCGTTATACCCGTTCTATCAAACAAACATGGGGTGGCGATAGCATTATAGATAATACCCCGACAAAATGGGTAGAATATAGTGATGATTACCAAAGTCGATCAATCGTTGATTTTGACAAGGGAAAAATTATCGTAGAAGTAGCACTCGAAGACAACGGCACGACAAACCCCGCCGTGATAAATGCTCGCTTGGCCGCGGCTATTGAAGAAATTCTGAACAGCCGGGGATCGACTTGCCCCTACCCGTCTTCCGTTGATGTGTCAAAACCTTTAACGACAGCCCCCGTGCTAGAGGGTCTTGTCGACTTCTCCATGTACCGGTCCGACACGTCATTAGCCTCAACGGGTAAAGCCCCGCTCCCCGCTAGTACAGCACCTCCCACGCCGACCGTGAAAGGGAAAAAACTATCTCTCAATCAAAGCCAAACGCAAAAAGTAACCACAGATTCAACCACGACGGGAATAACAATGGCTCGCCGTAAACAAGAAGAAGGTAACAAGGGGAATGACAATCCTCTTGCAGACAAGCGCAAAGAAGCCCACGAACGAGCCGAACAAAAAGTACAGACATGGCAGAAGGATGCCGAGAAGACTTCCATCGTTAAAGCGATCGTCACGCAAAGCAAGAAAGAAACCGTTAAAGTGAAAGGGGAGGATGGAAAAGTACGCCAAGTGGTACAGATTCAAATGAGTCTCGTTTCAGATAACCTTTCAAAGAACGCAACTCTTTATAAAGAATTCGTGGAGGAATTCTCGCGAGTCTTCCAAATAGAACAACCTCTTATTTTTGCCGTGATGGAACAAGAGTCTCGTTTCAATCCCGAAGCAACGAGCTGGGTTCCCGCCTACGGTTTAATGCAACTGGTGCCCACTTCCGGCGGATTGGACGCGTATAACTACGTGTACCGGAAGAGCTGGGTTCCCACGCGTAGCTATCTTTTCGTCCCTCGTAATAATATAGAATTGGGCACAGCCTATCTCCGTGTTCTCATGAATCAATTCGCGTCAGTTTCCGACCCGAATTGTCGCAGACTGTGTGTCATCGCTGGATACAACACCGGGGCCGGAAACGTAAGCAGAGCTTTCACCGGTGCAACGAATCTAAATAAAGCGATCCCGTTAATAAATAAATGTAACTACGAACAGTTGTATGATCATCTCACGAATCGTTTGAGTACGAGCGAAGCTCGGAATTATGTTTCAGGAGTGAGCAAACGACGGGAAAAATATCTCAAACCTTAAAAAGAAATAATAATGTTTTGTCCAGAATGTGGTAACCATATAAAAGATCAAAATATCCATTTTTGTCCGGAATGCGGGACAAAAATAGAACAGGGCAGTCATACCGGGAAAAATACTCCAACCCCTCAATCCGAAGGAACGGGTACTCACGGGTTGATTTTCACAAACGTGGGTTTATTGGCTGAAAAAATGGAAATTGACGAACAAGATTTGATGTCCGTTTTTGATGAATTTATAAAACAGAAACGGAAATACGATATCTCGTACAAACTTGTCGACGCCGGTAACTACTCTTACCAGAAAAGTGGCTTTTGGGGAAATAACAAGACTGTTTGTTTGACTCCGGATAGCCCGTTATGGGATTACATGGATATACTGATGGACGTGCATAACGGTGAGAAGAAAGCGGGAAGCGAAATATCACAATACCTATTTATCATAGGAGGTAACGATACTATTCCCATGCCGTGCACCCGCCACTACATCCCAGATGACGGCAACGATGACAGTATCGACACGGACATACTTTACGCCTATCCCTACGGGAAAGAAATGCTTACCTTACTCGAAAATCAGGAAGTATTTAAATATGACCAGTTATTTTTCGTGGGAAGATTACCATTCGGGACAGATGCCTCGCTAGAAGATTTGTGTGGATACCTGGAACGAGATATCAATTATTCCAACGGAATCCCGATGAGCGAGGCCTACGGGCAATGTGATCCTCATTGGAAAAAGGTATCAAGCCGTGTGACAAATGATCTTCTGAAAGGTAATTACTTGCGCAATTTAGATCGTTACCTATCTGCAGATCATTATTATAACCGACTGATCCTTTCTCCTATGGTTGTAGAGGAAAATGTCAGCCAAGTTTTTCACACGAATGCTTCCTTGTATTATTTCAACCTTCACGGCGGAGAGGGACGGGAAGCGCGCGGTTATTTTGGAGTCATGCTTCACCAAGAAGAAGACGGATGTTGGCCTGTCATTGAACCGGAACACATGACGACCTGCGAGACACCCAACATCACCATCAGCGAGGCTTGTTACGGGGGACGCTTTATCGGATTGGACAAACACCATAGTATGATGCTGGCCTCCCTTTTTACAAACACGTTGGCCTTCGTGGGTTCATCGCGTGTAGCCTGGGGTGCCGTTGATTCCTCATCCTCCTCTGCATCTGACTGCCCGGTAAGCTACGCTGATATCATCGCCAATTATTTTATAAGCGCCATCCTACAAGGATATTCCGCAGCTGAAGCATTATTTATTGCCCGCAGAGCCTTACTTCAGGGGACCACCCCGGGTGACCCGCACGCCGCTCTAACGGTCGTGGAATTTAATCTTTTTGGAGACCCGACGACCACGATGGACTCCCGCTCGGAGCTGAAGTCCGGGCGTAAACCGACCGGCAAAAACGCTTTAGCCACCCAAGATGCTAAAATAGGATGCTCTATAGAGAAAATTGAAACAACAAACAGGGGTAACTCAATTCTCGAACAGGTACGCGGAGCCGTGAATGCAAACATTCAACTGATACACGTGATTATCGGTCAATTCCTATATGCCAATTACGGCATAAAACCACGCCCGGTAGACGAAATTTTTAAAATAAAATATAACAACGGACAGGAAGAATTGAAATTTAATTACGACCTGACTTCCGAAAGAAAAATCCCGACCCGCTTTGTTGTCACGACAAGCACGGACGGGAAAATCAAGAGTGTTTATACAACGAGATGAAAAACTTAAGGTGAAACCATAAAACGCTATAACTATGAATTGTCCTAAATGCAATGCCGTTCTTCGTCCGGGTGTGAAGTTTTGTACTTCCTGCGGACAAAAAATAGAGCAATCGACCACATGTACCCAATGCGGTTCCCCGTTAAAACAGGGGGCTAAATTCTGCATCAAATGCGGCCAGCGGGTAATTCTTGCCGAAAAAACATCCGCACCTTCGCAAGAAACTCCGTCAGACATCAATTCCGTCAAAGGACGCATTTATTGGAATATACAACCGGGACAAGTTGCCCGCGTGATTAACGAGGCGGAATTCGACTCTTATAATAATATTCAAGGAATCATTATCCCGGAAGGAACAACAGCTTACATCCGTGCCAACGGTCACACGATTGCCTCCATCAGCGGGGGTACGTACAATTTCACGGGTTCCCCATCCTCTCCGTCCGGAAATACACTACGAAAAGGTTGGGAATTTATCATCAACCTGTTCAAAAAAGGCAAAAAAGAAGAGAAATCAACAACCGAAGAACTCTACCGGGAGCAACAAGATTTAATCCTGAAAAACGCACAAAAAGGGGCTGCCTTTTCGGTTGTCATTTTACTGGATAAATCATTCCCACTTCTCTTCGGTTCCAGACAAAGCCAACTTGACGATTACAAAGATTTCGTCCCGATGAAGATACAAACCCGATACCTTGATATGGCCTTGGGTGTCAATGCTTATTTCAAGATTTCGGACCCGGAACGATTTATCGTTCATTACCTGACCGAACGCCAAATGCTGAATACGACCATCATCGTGGACGAAATCACGGATACGATCCGAAACGTGTTGCAGGAAACATTGTATGACACGGAATTATCCTCCAACCGTATCCCCCAAGAACTTCACGCGTTACTTAAAGACAAGATCAACGCCATCGCAGCGGAAGCTTTCTTCGGGATTTCCGTCGTGCGTATTGTCGAGATTTCAGCCACCAGTGAAGACCTGGAACGATTCAGAACATTAAGCCGCGAAATCTATCTTTCGGAGCAAGAGTTGGATTATCTCCGGCGTACGAATGACTTCAAAAACCGAATGGTAGACACGGTAAATGCACAACGACTGCATGAGGCCACGACTGATCTAGAACTGGACAAACAACTGGAATCGATTAATCATGACCGGCTATTACATGACGAGGAGGTAGAAAAATTCAAATATTTCCTGAAAAACGAACGTATCGTACGCGAAGCTCAGAACGATAGTGAACGCAATGCGGCTCTTCTGGAAATCGCAAAAACAGGACTGATCCAGGAAGATGAAGTACACGCACTACAAGATCAATTGGAAACGAACAGCTACCAACGAGGTATGTTGTTCCAGATGATGCAACTTCGTGACGGCATTGAATTCGAGCGTACCCGCATGGAAGGAGAAGCCGAAAAAGCGACCTTGATTGTCAAGAAAGAACTCGAATTACAAGGTCTACATGATGATTACTCGGATAGTCGTTTCTATAAAGAAGTTGAAAAACAACGAACCGTTGCCGAAACTAATCTGGATCTGGAACAACGCAGCCGAGACATGGACTATAATGACGCCAAACGCATGCACGACATGGAACGGGAAGATGATGACACGCAATTCCAACAGTTCATAGCAATGCAAAACGCGGAAGAACAGACAAAAGAAAACCAACGCAAGCATGATGCGGAAATGGAACAAAACCGCCTAAAGAATGCAGAGGAGATGGAACGTCTGAAATGGGAAAACGCCAAAGAACTTTCCGATGAAAAAGTGTGGGCGCTCAATGGTGGAGAAGCCGCCGTGGCATACGCCGAGAACAAATACAGTTCGGAAGCAGAACGTGAGGCAAGCGAACGGCTGGAAGCGCAGCGGCGAGAACTCGATGCCCGTTTGGAAAATGAACGAGCTTCACGAGATTCCGAACACCGGGAAAATCAATCACAAATGTTCCAAATGATGCGTGATATGATGACCATGACCGGAGGTATCCAAGCCCAAAAAGTGGAAGAAAAAGATCGTCAATTACACGAACGAGAAGAACGCATTCTGCGCCAGGAAGGACGAATGGATACGGCCTATGACCGGGCTCTGGATTATTCGACCCGTGGCAACATTCCACAACAAATGCCAAACGTCCAAGCGGGGCAACAACAACAACAACAACAACAACAACAAGTACAGGCCCAACAACAAAGCCAGCAACCACCCGCGGCAAAAACAGTTATACCGATCACTTGTCCTGAATGTGGGACACCGTTGGAACCCGGAACTCAATTCTGTGCAGATTGCGGGGCCGGAATCAAGTAAAACCATATTTCAATTCAAAAATGAAAGATATGATAACCATTCACGGAATCTTGGAATGCCCTCTATTGGATGCCGGTTCCAAATCGGAAGGCCGAAAAGCCATTTTGACAGATGATGACGGGAAAAAATACAAACTCTACCGGGCTGGAATTTTACCAGCAGGAGACCCGTTCTTCATCCCCTACGACGGGATGCACGTCAAGATTCGCGGAAACGAGGAGGAAGAGACGGGAAGTTTTCTCGTCACCTCCATTTTATTGGACGACGGCACGGAAATCTTCTCTCAACCAGTGGAATTTCCCACTGGGGTACCGATTGAACTTCCTTCACCCCGCAAATCAAAGAAACAGTTGAAAAAGAAAAACAAATAAATACACAAAATAATGAGCAAAGAGAGATTTTGTCCGGAATGTGGTCAGCCCTTGGAAGCAGACGAACGCTTTTGCCAAGATTGCGGGGCAGAAGTACCGTTCGAGTCAAATACCGACACGAATAACGCGGAGGCCATACTGAATAAAGTGAAACCTTCAGCAACGGATGAACCGATCATTGGCGCGGGAGCACGTGCAAACGTTACCGGTGGCATCAACAAAACTTCCACCACTCACGCCAACATCAACACATCAAGCGTCGATAATTCTTCCACGGTCCATCACAACACGACGATCGTCATGGGAAAAGAGGGAAGCGAATATTGCGAAGTATGCGGAAATCCTTTCGATGAGAGACACGCCCGGTGTCCCAAGTGTGGGAAAGAAATCTGTTTTGATTGTAAAGTAAAAGGAAAAAACCGTTGCGTGGAATGTGAAAAGAAATCCATCAACGAATACCGCTTAGCTTTCCAACAATTACTCCTGACTACCAATGGAAACATCGGCATCGCCGGACGCCAAATGATGGATCAGAAAGCTAGGGAACTGGACGTGGAGAACGCAAAAGCCGACATTGAAAAAGAAATGATTGAAACATATAAACCGGCAAATAAAGCCACACAACCAGCCGTAGTGGACCTTCCTTCCACGAACGAATCCATTCAATCACAGGAATCAGGACAAAAGGGTATAGGAGCCTTAACCGGAGCACGACCTCACCCCGCACCCCGGTCAAGTACAAGGAAAAACAAGTGGATTCCCCTGAGTGCCATCATACTCATCGCACTTGTCGGTTATTTCTTCCTGTCAAGAAAAGATCATACTCCCGCGGCAGCTCCCGTGAAACCTCCAACGGAACAAAAAGAGAGTGTTACTCCCAAATCCTCTCCTGCCGCGAAACCGGAGGCAACACCTCCCACGACGACTTCCGTGAAAAAGGAAGAACAACCCGCAAAAGTAGAACAACAACCCGTGGTGGAGAAGAAAGACACAGACTATGACGCCGGGATGGAAGCCTATGAAAAAAAGAATGGACTAGATGCCATCCGCTTGTTCAAAAAATCCGGAAGTGCGAAATCTTATTACATGATGGGATTAATTTATGAAAACGGATGTGGCACGGTTGCCAGTAACGGGATGATGGCCCGGAAAAATTTCAAAAAAGCTGCCGATATGGGAAATAAAGAAGCGAAGGCAAAATTATAAACGATATTCTATTAACCTCTAATTAAAATTTTATTGTTATGCTAAAAAGAATTTTTACGTGTATGGCTCTACTGTGTGTGGTAGTGATCGCAGCCAAAGCACAAGAAGTAAAAAAACCGCGGATGTATGTCGAACGTTTCACGGCCGCAAACGGAGTTGGGGATGCGAACAGCGACAAAGTTCGCCAGACAGTCATGGCTGCCCTCAACAAGACAAAACGTTTTGAACTGGTAGACCAAGACGCCGAATCATCCATGAAACAGGAAGAAAAACGCCGTACGGATGAAAAAGCGATGAGCGACGAAAAAGCCCGTACGCAAACCATTTCCGCGGCTGCCCATGATTACCTCCTGAGTGGTAACGTGTTGGCTTGCTCCGTGAAATCCCAACAAAAAGACGGGAAGACCATGTATTCCTGCGTTTTAAATTATTCCGTAACCGTGACAGAAGTTGCCACTTCAACGACCGTCGCAACGGCCACATTCGACCATTCTCCTTCCGGGGTAGGCGGTACGTTGGGGAAAATTCTGGATTTATCGGATTCACAAGAGAAAGCCATTGCCAGCGCGACCAACATGATTGCAAGTGACATCGAGGATTTTCTGATCAAGGAATTCCCGTTGGAAGGAACCGTTATTCCCATGGACTACGAGGTAAAGAAAGACAAATTGGTGAAATGTTACATCGACTTGGGCGTTGACCACGGTGTTAAGAAAGGAGACTATTTCTCCGTCTTGGTTCCCAGCGTAAGAGCCGGTCGCACGACTTACAGCGAAGTAGGACGAGTGAAAGTAGAAGAAGTTGTCGACGGAACCATGTCGCAATGTAAAGTAGTACAAGGAGATAAAAAGATATTCACTGCCATGGAAGCTTTCCAGGCTCTTGACGAGGCAACACAAAAGAAACAGCCCCTGAAAGTAAAAGCGACCGTGGCTCCTTTATTCTCAATATAATTCGTTTATCTATGAATAAAATAGTAAACATACTTGGCATACTGTTACTTCTCTTTACAACTTCCGCAAAAGCCCAAGAGTATCTTCAAATTGTTTCACTGGAAGCCGAAAAAGGGGCGAACGCAGTTTTTTCTTCGGCAGGAACAGCTGATAGTAAAAAGGGAGTTGAAACAAATGCCATCAAATCACTCATCTACACCCTGTTCTTTCAGGGTGTAGAAGGTGTTAATGACGGGAAGCCTTTAGTAAGCAAACCTAACGAGGCCTACACCAATACCTTCTTTAACAATCAGGCTCGTTACACGCCTTATATTGTCAGTACCGAAGAAGCCGTTAAAACCACGAAAGTAGGCGGGCATTTTCAAGGAACCACCCGAATCACCTTGCGACTTCGACAACTGATCAATGATGTACGAAAAAACACTCATTATGAAGAGACTGTCGCGGAAACTCCCAATCCCCGTCATCCCAAACCGACCATCATCGTGGTTCCCTACAAGAAAACGGGAGAAAGTTTTCAGGCAATCCTTGAAAATGACAGTGATAGTCGTATCGCCATAAGCGCCGTGCAAAAAGGACTTGAAGCGTGTGACATTAAAACAATTGACTTACAAGGACGTATTGACGCCATGCATCGCCGGGGACAATACGAAGAAAATGCCGGGGCTGCAGAATCCAATGACAAACAGCTTTTGATGTCTTCCGGCGCGGACGTTTATGTCACCGTGGACTTAATGAAAGATTACACGGCAGAGGATGCCCGCGTAGCCTTAGTCATGAAAGCCTATGAAACCGCAAGTGGGACAATCTGGGCCTCGGAAGACGGCTGGACGAACCGTTTTCGCACCACGAACACGGAAGCCCTGTGTTCTTATGCCATAAAAGACCATCTTCCCGCTTTCCTCGAACAGATCATTAAAAACTTTTCCCTTCCCGCCCGTATCGTTCTACAAATATCCATTAGTGAAAATTCAGCGGGTTCCTTACAGGACGCTTGTTGTTCAAACGGGGAGAGAATCGTGGATTTTATCCAAAATTGGCTGGACCGCAATGCGCATGACGGTGATTATCACATACAAGGGATCATGGATGAATCTGCCATCTTTGACTACGTGATGATTCCCAAGCAAGACAAAGAAGGTTACAAAATGACCTCCTCCAAGTTCGCGAAAGCACTGAACGACCAACTCAAAGCGCAAGACGTTTCGGGTACAATCCGCATTGACGGGAATACGATTTTGCTAATGCTGGACTTGTAATAAGTAATAACAATAAAAAAAGAAAAACATGCGAAAGATTATTTTAGGCTTCTTACTTCCGATATGCAGTGTTTTCTACGCGGAGGCACAAGAACCTGACTGGGTAACCCAACGCCCGACCTCGTCTGACGCTTACATCGGCATTGGCATCGTTTCGTTGTCGGAAACCGATTACATGAAAAAAGCAACCCGGAATGCCTTGGCTGACATCGTTTCACAAATTGCCGTGAAACTTGAAAACAACTCTTTTTTACACCGGGTAGATGTAGACGGGAAAACACGGGAAATGCTGGAAGACAAAATTCACAGCTCGATGGAAGCCTGGCTGGAAGGACAAGAATTGAAAGGAAGCTACCAGTCGGAACAAAAATACTACGTGTACTACACGCTGGATAAAAAAGTATACGCCCGGAAGGCCGAAGAACGCAGGCAACAGGCGGTGAGAACAGGTATGGATTACCTGCAGAAAGGCCGTACCGAAGAAAAATCCATGAATCTTTCGCAAGCCGCCCAACTCTATGGTAAAGGACTGGAAGCGGTGGAACCGTGGGCCTTTATGGATCTGACGACAGAAGCAGGAGGCGTGTCCGTGAATATACCAATCGAACTCTATAACGCTTACGTAAATGTATTCAACGGAATGACAATCACCACCAATGTCACGATGGTAGAAGGAGAGGCATTTAAAGCCATCGCCGACCCTATCGCCGGGTGTCTTTCCAAAAACGGCGTTGTCGTTCCGAATGTAAAATTAAACGCATCATTCGTATCCGGCAGCGGTACCGTCTCTCCCGCCATTCAAACAGATTACACGGGTACGGCGGAATTCTACGTGACCAACATCACCTCTAAAGACGACGTGCAGGAATTACGCATCACGATCGACGACTCGTTCATGAGTACCCTTCCCAAGGCATATCGCCAACTGTTGCAAAACCAAACATGGCCTTCTGCCAAAATCACGATTTCGTTGAAAAGCGCACCCATCACCGCCTACCTGCACGTGAGCGAAGATCATGAACTGGAAGGGTGTGAACGCCAGATCAGCAGCCTGCTGACAAACAATTATTTCTCCCTGTCGGAAGACCCGGATGCCGCCCAATGCTTCGTGGAACTGTCAACAAAGTTAGACATGGGAGAAGTCGTAACCGGGGGTGTTTATGATCTGAATACCTGTTACTGCACGATTGTTCTCAAAATATACAATAACAAGACACAACAAATGCTCCTGAACTATTCAGCAAATCAAATTAAAGTGTTAGTACCGGTAAACAAGTCAGCGACAGCATCTATCTCGATGTGCGTGCGGGAAGTGATGAAACGAGTGAATCGAGAACTACCAAACCAAATCAAAAAACTCAAAATCAATTAAAAAGTAACATTATGAAACATTTAATCTTATGGGGGATGGCTATAACCGCATTTTCTTTATTAAGCAGTTGCGGTTCTTCAAAGAAGATTCAGGAAAAGACACCTGTTTCCACTTACATCCTACCGGGGACCGATCTCATTAGCGGGGATGGAGTACTTCGGGGATGGGGTTCCGGCAGATCCGACAACGAGGCGTCAGCCCGGAAAAAAGCTCAAATGGCCGCTTCAGCCGAATTAGCCGCAATACTAGCCAAAACAGTAGAAGCTACAACAGAAGAATACTCGACGATTTTATCCGAAGGCTTATCATCTGAATCCAAATCCCTCCTCAACGATAAAACGAAAGTAACGGTAAATCAGACATTAGCCGGGGCTACCATCGTATTCGATCGTTGGAGCAAAGATGAAGAAACCGGACAGTTAATCAACTACATCGTTTTGGAACTCAAAGGAGAGGACTATCTAAAACAACTGTACAAGGAACTCGGTAAAAATAAAGCAACTTCAGTAGATAAAGATTTATTACAACGCCTCTTTTTGAAGCACATTGACGAAAGTTCAAAAAAATAAATAATCATTCGACACGGAGGTATCAAAAGGATTTTTAATACCCCCGTGTCCCTTATTTTCATATCTTCCTCTCTTCCACGAAATTTATCAGAAATATACAATACTTATTAATTCTATAAATACTTTTTTCTCAACTTTGCCGTAAAAACCGAGAAAAAGCTGTATTTTCGAAGAAACAAAATCATTTAGACGTGAAAAACATTTTACTTATATTTCTGACCATTCTGGTTCTACTAAATAGTGCCGCCATTGGGTATTATATCTACGAGGACAAGCTCGACCAACCCGAAAACGATTTGCCCGTCTTTCATGTCATGAAAACATCAGACGTGGAGTTTCCCGACAAATTTTCCCTAGCAGGAGAGCGGGTTCCCCTAGAAAGGATTGACGTGACCGAAGCATTCAAAAAAGAATTAATCGTGAACACGTACCTGCATTCCCACACGATACAAGTGTTAAAACACGCTCCCCGCTATTTTCACACGATCGAACCGATCCTGAAAGAAGAAGGAGTACCCGACGATTTCAAATACCTGGCCGTTATCGAGAGCAGCCTCAACCCACTGGCCGTATCTTACGCCGGAGCCGTGGGAATATGGCAATTAATGAGCGGAACCGCCAAAGAACTCGGACTGGAAGTATCGAATGACGTGGACGAACGCTACCACTTGGAAAAAGCCACCCGTGCCGCTTGTGCTTACTTGAAAAAAGCCTACCAGAAATTCGGTTCGTGGACGTTGGCCGCGGCTTCATACAACGGTGGCATGAACATGTTATCCAAACAACAGGACCGCCAGAAAGAAACAAACTTCTACGATCTCCTACTCGGAGAAGAAACCGGAAGATACGTTTATCGCTTGTTAGCCTTGAAACAAATCATGGAAGAACCCCACCTCTACGATTTCTACGTGGAGCAACTATACCCGGTTGAACCGGTCACGTTAGTCAAGGTCACCCAATCAATCAAAGACCTTGCAGAATTCGCCAAGGAACACGGGATATCCTACAAAACACTCAAACGCTTCAACCCCTGGTTGCGGCAGACATCCTTAAAAATCGGGAAACACAAAACGTATTACATCGCCATCCCCGAAAACAAGGAAGCCTACAAATAAGTCCGTAAAGTCTATAAGGTCTTTGGACCCCTGCGGGGCGCTTTGTTCACGACAGCTTAAGCTGTCGGTAGATACTATCCGAAGGACACCCGTGACTTTACAAACCTTATGGACTTTATAAACTTTCGACCCAAAGGCTTTAGCCTGCACATATCCGGCACGTTATTTGTAACCACTGCCTATATTAGATATTAAAAACCTCCCAACATGGAAAAAAATAAAATTACCGTCTTTTGTGAAAACAACGGACAAGAATACCAGATTCCCACGGGATCTAGTTTAAAAGAATTCAAAAAAATCGTGTTTCCCACGAATCACCAAAGCATTCTGGGGGCACTTGTTAATAACGAAGTTCGTGATCTGCATTACGAGATATACAACCCCAAATACATCAACTTCATTGATGTGACCACGCTAGACGGGTATAGCGTGTATCTCCGTTCGCTTATTTTCGTACTTTATAAAGCAGTATATAACCTTTATCGCAAGAAAACATTGGTCGTCGAATATCACCTTTCCAACGGTGTGTTCTGCCGTCTAGCCAACAAAGATGTTGTTCTTACCGGCGACAAAATCTCGGAGATAAAAGCAGAAATGCAACGCATCATCGACCACGATTATGAAATCATGCGCCGGGAAACTCCCACGGAAGAAGCCATTAAACTGTTCAACAGCCAAGGATTAAAAGATAAAGAACTGTTACTCTCCACACGAGGCAAGATGTTTACCTCGGTTTACTCCATTGACGGAACTTGTGACTATTTTTACGGTACATTAGCCCCTTCCACCGGATGTTTAAAAGTATTTGATCTGATGGACTACAAGGATGGCATGTTACTCATGATTCCCGACCGGACTCAACCGGACAAGATACTTCCATTTGTCCCGCAGGAAAAACTATTCAGCACGTTCAGCGAATTCAAACGCTGGGGTAAGATTTCCGAGGTCATGCAAATCGGACATCTGAATCAGGCGATCGAACATAAACACGCCGGAGACATGATCAAGGTCAGCGAGGCCCTGCACGAGAAAAAAATCTCCCAAATTGCCGACCTCATCAAAAAACAGAAACAAGTCAAGGTCATCCTGATAGCCGGCCCGTCATCCTCCGGGAAAACGACATTCGGCAAACGTCTGGCGATTCAATTACTGGTAAACGGGATCAAACCCGTGAACCTCTCGCTGGATAACTATTTCGTGAACCGGGAAGATACCCCGAAAGACGAGAAAGGTGAATACGACTTCGAAACTATTGATGCTTTGGACATCAACACCTTCAACGACAACATCATGAGTTTGTTGCGAGGAGAAGAAGTCGAAATCCCGAAGTTCTCCTTCGAAACCGGACAACGCTTCTATGACGGAGAGAAACTGAAAATGTCTAAAAACAACGTGATTATCGTGGAAGGTATTCACGGTCTGAATCCCAAACTGACCGCCACCCTGCCCCACGAGAGCCTGTTCAAGATATTCATATCCGCCCTGACCGTGATCTCTATCGACAATCACAACATCATCAACCCGTCGGACAACCGCCTGATCCGCCGCATGGTCCGAGATCACAAATACCGGAGCTACTCGGCCCTCGACACCCTGAAAAGGTGGGAAAGCGTCCTTTCGGGCGAACAAAAACACATCACCCCTTACCAGGAAGAAGCCGATGTCATGTTCAACTCCGCCCTCGTCTACGAACTAGGAGCCTTGAAACAACAAGCCGTTCCCCTACTGGAAGAAGTTCTGGTAAAATACCCGGAACACTCGAAAGCCAACCGCCTTTTGAAATTCTTCTCGTACGTTCAAGCCGTACCAACCCGTGAAATCCCTCCCACCTCCATTTTAAGGGAGTTTTTGGGTGGAAGTTCATTCAAATATTAAACAATTATCTCAATTCAATAAGTTTACATTATTTCTTAAATAACGTCAGTTCGATGAAATTTACTTGATTCATTTATCAGTAAACCGACTTTATCGAACTGACGTTTAATTTTCATGAGGGAAAATACATCTGTAAATCAGCACAAAAACGAGTGATTGACATGGAGAGTTACTATTTCATTAGATCATTAATAGTGAATCACTACTTATCAAGTACCATCATGAACCTTATACAAATCCTATAGAAACCCTATATGAACTCTATTATAATAAGGTTCATAAAAGGTTTATATTAGGTTTCTAAAAGATTATTACCGCTATTCATCAGTAACTCATCAAGAATTCATGATGCAATCATGTACTATCTCAATAGGAAATCTCCTGTTATGGATATAGATAATCAACAAGTTTTTAATTCATTATGTCGTATTAATCCCTCGTTGAAAATTTTAAAGGAGAATTGGAAATCACTACATCCAAATTTTCCCGGCTTGTCGTTAAAACAAGCCGGGAAATCATAATTCTATTTTAAAATTCATCAGTCAATAAACTTCACGATCTCCCAAGGTTGATCCGCGATATACGATGCTCCGTTCTTCAACAATTCCTCCCGATCCCGGAACCCCCAGGTTACTCCCACGGAGGCCACGCCGCTATTAACAGCGGTTTGCATATCTACACCGGAATCTCCCACGTAAAGTACCTCGTCTTGCGTCACGCCAGCCTCTTTCATAATATCAAACACGATCGTCGGATCGGGCTTGATAGGCACTCCATCCCGTTGCCCGTAAACGAAGTCAAAAAGCCCCTCTCCAAAATATTCGGGAATCAAAGCCACCGTGGCCGAATGATATTTATTAGAAGCCACGGCCAACAACATCCCCCGACGCTTCAACTCCCTCAACAACTCACAAATTCCATCATAGGGAGCCGTGAAATCCGCTTTATGCTCGGCATAATAAGCCACGAAATCCTCCCGGATTTTCAACATATTTTCCTCTGTTCTTTCAGACTCTGGCAACGCCCGTTCTAATAATTTATTTATCCCGTTCCCCACGAAATAACGGTAAGCAGGTAATTCGTGTGTCGGGTAGCCGTGCCGCCGTAAAGCGTAATTCGTACTCGCCGCCAAATCCTGCAAAGAATTCAATAACGTCCCATCCAAATCAAAAATAACCAACTTCGTCATATAATCTCCATTTCATTTATTACAGGACAAAAGTAACACATATCCCCGTATTTCTGAAACACTTGGACACAAATCGGGAAAATCAAAGGTAATACTACCATAATCCTAAGGTAATAATACCCCTCTTTCGTAGATCCGCCAGAGTTTCCCCGTTGCATCCCCGTTTTCTGCTATTCGAGTTACGGTGAAGCTTCGAAGTTGCAACGAGGGAAGGGTATTATTACTTTAGGATTACCTATAATTCACCTATATTTCTAGGTAATTCTATAAAAATCTTAAAGGGAATCGGCTAATAAACAACAGAGGCCGCATCATTGATGCGACCTCTGTCTGCACGGGAGGAGAGGTTCGAACTCCCGACCCTCGGTTTTGGAGACCGATGCTCTACCAACTGAGCCACTCCCGTTTTTCACGCTGCAAATTAAGACAAATTAAACGAGAAAAACAAGACTTGGCGGGGAATAATACGTATTTTTGTATCCCAGACTTCAAGTAACAAGAAACATGGAAAAAATAGTAGTCGGTCTTAGCGGTGGCGTGGATAGTTTTGTAACAGCCCTTTTGTTACAACAACATGGATTTGAAGTCATTGGCGTCAACCTGCAACTCTGGGACTCATTCTCCCCTTCCATTCAAAAAGATGAACTTGACGAATTATGCAAACTCGTCAACATCAAACTCTACAAGCTAGACGGCAGGGCACGTTTCCGGGAGCGAGTGGTGCAACCGTTCATTCTCGGCTATCTTTCCGGTGTTACCCCCAACCCTTGCGCGACCTGCAACAGTTTCGTGAAATGGAATTTACTCTGTTCTCTGGCTGATGAACTGGGGATATATCATATTGCCACGGGGCATTACGCCCGGATACTCCCCTTTTCGGAACATCATTATGTACATAAAGGAGTTGACCCGAATAAAGATCAATCCTATTTCCTATGGGGGGTACAGGAAAATATTCTATCCCGAACAATCACCCCTTTGGGAGACCTCACGAAAACCGAAGTCAAAGAAATCGCCCGTGCTCACGGGTTCTCTCGAGTTGCCGACAAACGGGAAAGCATGAGTATCTGTTTTCTGGAAGGGAATGACTACCGGGATTTTATCCTACGACAACCGGATACGGAACACTGTTTCACGCCCGGTTCTATCGTGGATATACAAGGGCAACCGGTTGGAGAACACGAGGGAATCGCCAATTACACGATCGGTCAGAAAAGAGGTATCCCCCTAAAAGACGGCCGCCCTCAATATGTAGCCAAGATCAACGCTGTAACCCGACAATTAATCGTGGGCGAAAAAAACTCGCTAAATCAAACGGAACTCTCGGTGATCCACCCGCATCTGATTGATCCGAACGAAATCACGGCAAATGACATCGAAGTCAAAGTCCGCGGTTTAGGTCTCAACCCGCAAGGTTATGCCCGAATTACCCCACAACCGGGTAACCGGCTCTCCGTTGAACTCGCCTCCCCGGCCTGGGCTGTTGCCCCCGGTCAACCGGTTGCCTTCTACCGGAAAGATCGCTTGATCGGTGGCGGCATACTGGCAGACAACACGCAAGAATAACAACGTAAATACACCGCCTCATGGAATTCACGAAAAAACTTCAGGAACAGTACAAGTTATCAACAGAAAGCATCGCCCTTTTACAAGAACACATGCAACTTCTATCGTTCGAAAAGAAAGAGGTTATCATTCAAGAAGGCCAACGGGATGATTACACCTATTTTGTCGAAAGCGGCTCCGTGCGAGCATACGTCATTCGGGAAGATAAACAAGTGACCTTGTTTTTTGCTTTCGAAGGAGATAGCGCGACCACGATTCTTGGCCCGTCGAACACGTTAACCTCAAAACTCACGATTGAAACCCTTGAACCCACGACCCTTGTCAGAATCTCCCGTACCCGTTTAGAGGAACTTTTCCGACGGTCACTTGAAATAGCCAACTGGGGACGCAAGCTCATGGAGAAAACATTACTGGAATACGAACATTATTTCATAGAATACTACTGGATGGAAAAAAGTACCCAATACCAAGCACTCATGAAAGAACATCCCCAGTTATTACAACGGGTTTCCTTGAAAGAGATCGCCTCTTACTTGAATATAACCCCTCAAACCCTTAGTCGGATCCGGGCGCATATCAAGTGAAAAACAGGATCAGCAATTGCGCTGTCAACACTCGCAGAAACATCGTCAACGGGTAAACAGTAGCATAACTTACCGAGGGGGCATCATTGTTGGCCATACCATTGGAGTATGCCAAGGCCGGAGGATCCGTCATACTTCCCGCGATCAACCCCATCAAGGTGAAATAATTAATCTTGTATACAATTCTGGCTATTATCCCGATAATAATCAATGGTATAACCGTAATCATAAAACCATAACCGATCCAAGCATATCCTCCTCCATCAATAATGGTTTTCACGAAACCCTCTCCGGCTCCCAATCCCACGCTAGCTAGGAATAATGAAATTCCGACTTCTCTCAACATCAGGTTGGCACTCATCGTTGTGTAAGTCACCAAACCGTATTGTGGTCCGAAACGACTGATCAATATGGAGATAATCAAAGGTCCTCCCGCCAATCCCAACTTAACGGGTTGCGGGATTCCGGGAAACGTGAAAGGAATACTTCCCAACAGTATACCCAAGAAAATACCTAAAAATATCGAAACCAAGTTAGGTTCTCTCAAACGTCGCAAAGAATTACCCAACACTTTAGCAACATTTGCAACCGCGGCTTCCGGCCCGACTACCGTCAAGCGGTCGCCTATCTGCAACTGCAAATTCGGCTTAGCAACCAAATCAACCCCGGCTCGATTTACCCGGGTAACATTCACCCCGAAGCAATTTCTCAACCTCATATCTCCCAGCATTCTCCCGTTCACCTCGCCTTTCGTGATCGCGATTCTCCTAGATACAAGTTGCTTATCCAATCTTTCCCATTCTACCTCTACCCGCTCGCCCAAGAAAGCCGTGATCGCGTCTATATCCTGCAATGCGGCAACCACCAGAAGTTTATCCCCTTCTTTCAAACAAGTCTCTGAAGAACCGATCTCGATCTTCTCGTCCTGATGACAAACTCGTGAAAAAACAAACTTCCGGTTAATCAACCGGGTAATTTCCATCAAATCTTTCCCGAACAGAGCCGGATTCGTTACCCGAACAGAGAATTGTTGCGCCCCGCTCGCCTTACTCGTATCTTGTTGCTCGATGTCCTCGTTCTCCTTTTCCATTTTAATCCTGAAAATCACCCGCATCAACATAATCGATCCGATAATACCGATCACTCCCAACGGGTAAGCGACAGCATATCCCAGCGCTATCGTGGGATCATCAATTCCGGTTGCATCCGAATAAGCCTGTTGGGCAGCCCCCAGACCGGGCGTGTTGGTCACGGCTCCGGAAAGAATACCCACCATCGTGGTAATCGGCAACCCGGTAATCACGTGAATGATGTAAGTTGTTACCACCCCAAGCAACACGATTCCCGAAGCCAGCATATTCAGCGTGAACCCGCCTTTCCGGAAAGATGAGAAGAAACCGGGACCCACTTGTAACCCCACCGAGTACACGAATAAAATCAATCCGAATTCTTTCATGAAATGCAACGTATGCCCATCCACACGCATCCCGAAATGACTGCAAATAATACCCACGAAAAGAATCCATGTAATGCCTAACGAAATCCCCCAGACTTTCACTTTCCCCAACACGATTCCCAAAGCGATAACGATTGCGAACATCAAAACCGAGTGCGCCACTCCCTGTCCGAAAAACAGATCACTTAACCAAGTCATGCCATTTATAATTTTAGATTTTAGATACTATTAATTCTGTGATTTTATGATTTTCGATTAGATGATTCCAACCGTCCAAGACAAACTCTTTTCCATTCTAAATTTCTCGAAACCAGCGATCACTAAATCTTTTAACTTTTCATTTTCAATTTTCAAGTGTTTTAGGCTTCTTGTCAATGGAACGACAGAATTCGATATCTTCCCGGAACAATTTCCGATAGGTTATATATGTCTGGGATTGTTTTGCCCCGATGTACTCCATCAAATGCATCATCTTCGGGTTAAAATCTCCGACCCAACTCAGATCCAACCAATCGTAATTGCGTTTTCCCATGATGACATTCTTGCAAAAAGCGTAAATCATGGCAGCCTCAACTCCCCGCCCTTGGTATTCTTCCGCAACACCGAATATCAATCCCAAAGCAATACGTCCCCGTTTAAAATAACGGTAATAAAGGAATTTCAAAATTCCTAACCCGCTAATCTTGCCATTAACATGCTTCACGATATAATTCAATTCGGGAATCATGATAAAGAACCCGATCGGAATATCCTTATAATAAGCGAAATAAAGCAAATCTGGGTCCAACACGGGTTTCAATGTCTTGAACAACACTTCTACCTGTTCCTTATCCATGCCCCCCACGCCATGCACGTTCACATTCCATGCCTGATTATAAATTACCAGAAAAGCCTCTTTTGCCTGTTCGGGCGTCATTTCCCGGTAAGAACTAATCCGGTAATCCCCGTTTTTCAACAATCGTTCGGATTTCCAGACCACCACCTTGGAAAGACTCTCTTCCACGAGGCGCGTCCGGTAGATGTATTGCTTGAAATAATCCCGGAACCCGTAATTCTCGAAGAAAGGAACGTAATACTTATGCGTGTAAGGCATTTGAAACACGGGGGGCTTAAAACCATCTACCAACAATCCCCACCACTCGTTACGCTCGCCGAAATTAACGGGACCTTCCATAGAATCCATCCCCCGTTCCTCCAACCACTCCCGGCAACGATCAAACAACATGAACGCAGCTTCCTGATCATTAATACACTCGAAGAACCCCATGCCCCCCACCGTGTACGAATCCAACCGACAAGTATCCTCGTCGATAAAAGAAGCCACACGCCCAACGCATGTTCCTTTTTCATCCCGAAGTAGCCAACGAGTACATTCCCCGTGCTTGAAATAAGGGTTCTTCGCCCGGTCAAACACTTTCGTGATGTCTGTATCTAAAGGTCGTACCCAATTTTCGTCATTCTTGTAAAGAGAGACAGGTAGCACTAAAAATTCATTCGCTTGCTTTTCGTTCAAAACCTCTTCAATCGTGTATTTCATATATCTATAAACTTATATTTTCAACTTTTATCGGCGGATGCACCCGTGCCTGCAACCCGTAAATACCCCGGCGTATCCACACGACAATCATCGCTAACACGACACGAGGGAATATCAACCACATGACAGGTAACCCCATCACCGCGAACAACAACGGATCTTCTAATTGGGAATGAGAAATTGCCAGGTGATAATTCAACAAATCCGCCTCTTGATGAACCAATTTCCCCGTTTTGGCGTAATCCATCATAATCGCGGAACCATAGGCCAAACCGACCGTGTTCCCCACGAGCCACAAGAAAGCGACATCCGGTTTCAACCCGAACAAACGCATCAACGGGGATAACATCGTGGATAATATTTTCAACACTCCGAACTCTTCGAGCAAACGTTGCAAAATCATCAAGCCGGAAATCACCAACACGATCTTCACGCACAACAACAAGCTACTTTCCAACCAATGCAACATCGTCTCTCCCAGTCCCAATGCAACCGAAGTCTCCGCCATCATCTTCCTACTCATTTCCGGCAACAGCAAGTTCAACCCGATTGCCGCCACGAAACTCCCCACGACACGCAAAATCACCATACCCACGGCCGACGATCCGGTTTTCTGCAACACGATCGTCTCCACGACAAAGTTATGGGATATCAGGCACATCGTGGCCATGATCAGGCTCTCCCTCACGGAAAAATCAAGTGTCGACAACAAGGCTATCACGGTATATATATTAGTGAATATACTCGTGACAAACACCAACGCCGCATCTCCCGGCAAACCGATCAAAGTAAACAACGGGGACGCGAACGAGGATATATAAGGCAATATATTAAAATATGACAACAACGTCACGAACAAAGAGACCGGCAACATGATCTTCAAAAACCATATTGATGTCTTTATCGCCACGGGTAAAGCTTTCCGCACACATCCCATAACTCTCGCACTGTAACTTGCCATACGCTTTAATTGAAAATTGAAAATTGAAAATTGAAAATGATATCCCCCCACTCCCAACTTCCAATTTTCCAATTAAACTTTTATAATTTTAAAGTCGCTTGACGACTTTTCATTTTAAATTTTAAATTCTAAATTACCGAAGCTCGTCGGTTAGCAACCGGATTTCCATTGTCGGGCTGATGCGCTCGTACAATATATTATACACGGCATCTGTGATCGGCATGTGAACCTTATACTGCTCGTTAATCTCGTGGATACCTTTCACCCCGAAATAGCCCTCGGCAATCATCAACATCTCCATCTGAGCCGACTTCACTGAATACCCTTTCCCGATCATCGTACCGAACGTCCGGTTCCGGCTGAACTGCGAATAGGCTGTCACCAACAAATCACCCAGATAAGCCGAAAACTTGATATCCCGTTGGATCGGATGAACGGCATTCACGAAACGTTCCATTTCTTGGATAGCATTCGCTACCAGAACCGCCTGAAAATTATCGCCATACCGCAACCCGTGACAAATCCCGGCTGCAATAGCAAAAACGTTTTTCAACACAGCCGCATACTCCGACCCGTATATATCATCGGAAATCGTCGTTTTCACGTAAAAACACTCGAACAACTGTGCCACCGACCGGGCCACCCGCAAATTCTCACTGGAGAACGTCAGGTAGGACAGACGCTCCAAAGCAATCTCCTCCGCATGACAAGGCCCCGAAATAATCACGATCTGCTCCAAAGGCACCTCGTACCTCTGGTGGAAAAATTCCCCGATCAGCATATTATCATCCGGGATCATACCCTTGATAGCCGAAACAATAATTTTATCTTTCAAAGAGACTTGCAATCTTGAGGTCACCACGTTTTTCAGGAATGCACTCGGGATCGCGAAAACAATCACGTCGGAATTCATAACCAACCGATCCAGATCATCCGTGAACGTGATCTTATCCAGATCGAACTCGACACCACACAAGTACCTCGGATTGTGCTTCAATACTTTAAAAGCCTTTATTGATTCAATATTCCGCATGAACCAATGAATATGCCCGTTGTTATCCGTCAGCATTTTAGCGATAGCGGTAGCCCAGCTACCACCACCCACGACACCAATCCTTGGTTTGTCTAATATTTCCATGATAAAAAGAGTTACAAGTTTGCAGGTTACAAGTTACAAGTTTTAGGTCATAATCGAACCTGCAACTTGTTAACCTGTAACCTGCAACTATTTAGTTAAACCAGCTCTTCACCTCATCCGGAGACAAGGTTTTCAAGCCCAATTTCATTTTTTTATTCAAACCACTAAGCTCCTGATGTAACTTGTTCGGGTTCTCCACCGCTTTCAACGCTTCTACCGTTTGATAGCCGGCCTTACGCACCACTTGTATCCACTCGGCTGGGACACCGACACCCACGAATTTATCATCCGAATCCACCACTGCTACCTTCTCCGGCTTCATTTGCGGGAACAACAACACGTCCTGTATAGACGGGCTATTCGTCAGGAACATACAAAGACGGTCGATACCGATACCCATTCCGGAGGTCGGAGGCATACCATACTCCAATGCCCGCACGAAATCGTAATCAATAAACATTGCCTCGTCATCCCCTCTCTCCTGCAAAGCCAACTGATCCTTAAACCGATTCAACTGGTCGATCGGGTCATTCAACTCGGAATAGGCATTAGCAACCTCTTTCCCGTTCACGAACAACTCGAAACGCTCGGTCAATCCCGGATCCGAACGATGCATCTTCGTCAAGGGCGACATCTCCACCGGGTAATCGTAAATAAACGTCGGTTGAATATAGTGACTCTCACATTTCTCCCCGAATATCTCGTCAATTAACTTTCCTTTACCCATCGTTTCGTCAACATTCAAACCGATCGACAGACAGAACTCACGAATCTCGTCCTCACTCTTACCCGTGATATCAAACCCGGTATATTCTTTGATCGCCTCGGACATCTTCACTCGCTTGAAAGGACGCTTGAAATCCACCTCGTTATCCCCGAAAGGAGCCTTCGTGGTCCCGTTCACGGCCAAGGCTGCCGCCTCGATCATGCGCTCCGTGCTATCCATCATCCACAAGTAATCCTTGTAAGGCACGTATACCTCCATACAAGTAAATTCCGGATTATGCGTCCGGTCCATACCCTCGTTACGGAAGTTACGAGAAAATTCGAACACCCCGTTAAAACCGCCCACGATCAGACGCTTCAAATACAACTCGTTCGCGATACGCAAGTAAAACGGGATATCCAACGCGTTGTGATGCGTGATAAACGGGCGGGCCGAAGCTCCTCCCGGAATAGCCTGTAATACGGGAGTTTCCACTTCCAAACATCCCATATCCGTATAAAACTTCCGAATCGCATTGATCATCTTTGTCCGCTTGATAAACACGTCCATCACCTGCGGGTTCACGATCAAATCCAAATAACGTTGACGATATCTCAATTCCGGATCGGTAAAAGCGTCAAACACCTTACCATCCTTTTCTTTCACGATCGGAAGCGGGCGCAAAGACTTGGATAACATCACCAACTCTTTCGCGTGAACGGAAATCTCTCCCATGTTCGTACGGAACACGAATCCTTTCACCCCCACGATATCACCGATATCCATCAACTTTTTGAAAACGGTATTATACATCGTGCAAGCTTCATCCCGACTCACATCATCCCGACTCACGTAGACCTGAATCCTACCTTCGGCATCCTGTAATTCAAAAAATGAAGCCTTACCCATAATCCGCCTGCTCATCATCCGCCCGGCAATCACAACCTCCTGCAATTCCTCCGGTGATTTTTCAAATTTATCAAGGATCTCTTTAGAAAGGTGAGTTACTTTAAATTCCGGTGCCGGATAGGCATCAATTCCCAAATTCTTCAACTCGTTTAAAGAGTTCCGGCGAATAATTTCCTGTTCGCTTAATTCTGCAAGACTCATTTTTATATGCTTTAAAAGGTTACATAAATCAATTCTTTACCGGGCATAAACCCGATCTAAATTTTGTTTTTAAATTAATGTGCAAAGATAATAAATAAAGAGCAAAGAAGAAAGTAAAAGGGAATCTTAAGTGGCTTCGCCAAGTTGCAAGTTACAAGTTTGCAAGTTACAGGTTATGAACTTAAACGAAAATCATCAAGCATACAAACGATATCCGACAACAAAAAATTTACATTTTTCCTCCTTTTTGTTAAAAAACTACTTTACATTTTTAGTGTCTATATTATAGAACTGAAACACAAACGTATAACCCGATTTATCTCGAACCTGTTAAAAAATATAATCGGGATTCTTTTGAAATCCCAAGGAAATTCTGCTTCTTTGTAGCAGAATAGGAGAAAGTAGATAATGAAAAAAAGATGGGTTATCAACACCCCACCCGAGTGGGAAAAAATTGACAAATTATCCAAAGAACTTAACTGCAGTCACGTCATTGCGAATTTGCTATTGCAACGCGGTGTACCTACTGCGGAAGAGGCCCATGCTTTCTTCAATCCGACTCTCAACATGCTCCACGATCCATTCTTGATGAAAGATATGGACAAAGCGGTTACCCGGTTGGAAAAAGCGATCGGCAACGAGGAAAAAGTTATGATCTACGGTGATTACGACGTAGACGGGACAACCGCGGTGGCTTTACTTTACAAGTACCTGAAAAATAAGTGCAACAAAGCGGAATATTATATTCCGGATCGTTACACGGAAGGATACGGAGTGTCTATTCGTGCGATTGATTATGCCGCCTTGAACGGGATCACGCTCATGATCGTCACGGATTGCGGTGTAAAAGCCGTGGAAAAAGTACGTTATGCCAACTCCCAAGGCGTGGATATCATCATTTGCGATCACCACACCCCAGGCGACGAACTTCCCGATGCCATTGCCGTGCTCGACCCGCAACGCAAAGATTGTAACTACCCTTATCGCTGGTTAAGCGGTTGCGGGGTCAGCTTCAAACTAGCACAGGCGTACAGCATCAAGCACAACCTTCCGATGTCGGATTTGTACAAATTGTTAGACTTGGTATGCGTCAGCATTGCCAGCGATATAGTCCCGATCACGGGCGAGAACCGCATTCTCGCACATTTCGGGTTGCTACAATTAAATCAAAAACCAAGCCTGGGATTAAAGACAATTCTAAATTTCTCCGGCATTGGCAAAGACTTGACGATAAATGATATTGTTTTCCGCATCGGCCCGAAAATCAACGCGGCTGGTCGGGTCGAATCAGGCAACAAATCGGTAGAACTACTGATTGCCGATGACGAGATCAAAGCTTCCGAGGTCGCCGCAAGCATCAACAATTTCAACGACCAACGCAAGAAACTGGATCACGACATCACTGAAGAAGCCCTCGAATACATCAACCAGTCCCACTACGATCAATCCCAAAAAGCTACCGTACTTTACAACCCGAACTGGCACAAAGGTGTCATCGGAATCGTGGCTTCCCGTCTGACGGAATATTATTACCGCCCGACAGTCATACTGACGGAATCCAACGGTCTGGCCACGGGGTCTGCTCGTTCCGTGGAAGGATTTGACCTGTATTACGCCATTTCTCAATGCAGCGAATTCCTGGAAAACTACGGGGGACACAAATACGCGGCAGGGTTAACCTTGAAACTCGAAAACATTGAGCCATTCAAGGCAAAATTCCAGCAAATCGTGAGTGAAACCATCACGGAAGAGATGTTGACCCCCCAAATTAACATTGACGCTCAAATAAAACTGAACGATATTACCCCTGATCTTTATACGATGATTCAAAAATTTGCCCCGTTTGGCCCGAATAACACGATTCCCGTGTTCATGACCGATAACGTGACAAACTTCATCGGCTCAAAACAGGTAGGACGCAACAATGAACATTTGAAACTGGTCGTGGTGGATGACACGCGAATTTGCAATGACCGGAGCGGTATAGCGTTCGGCATGGGAGAATACTTTCCCCGGATCAGCAAGGGCGAGTATTTCGATATCTGCTACACGCTTCAAGAAAATGAATTCATGGGAAGAAGCGACATTCAAATGATGATTCGTGATATAAAATTCAAAGAGGACTAGACACATGCAATCTTTATCTTCCAGACTGTTGGAAAAAGCGGTCGAACAATTCGCTTCCCTCCCGGGAATCGGGCGCAAAACAGCATTGCGCTACGTGCTTCACATGCTTCGGCAAAGTCCCGAAGAGGTAAAACAATTCACCGACAGTATTACCGCCCTGAAAGAATCGATAAAAGAGTGTCAATTCTGTCATAACATTTCCGATAGCGATACCTGCGAAATCTGCTCCGACCCGAAACGGGATTCACAAATCATCTGTGTCGTGGAAAACATCAAGGACATCATGTCCCTTGAGGCCACGGGACAATACCACGGCCTTTACCACGTTCTGGGTGGCATTATCTCCCCCATGGACGGAATCGGACCCTCCGACCTACATATCAGCAGCCTCCTCGAACGAGTAGCCAACCCTACCGTGAAAGAGATCATTTTTGCCCTGCGTGCCACCATCGAAGGAGACACCACGGGTTATTACATCTTCAAAAAACTACCCCGCCGGGATGAAATCCTCGTCAGTACCCTCGCCAAAGGAATCGCCGTCGGCAACGACCTGGAATACACCGATGAACTCACGCTCGGTCGCTCTCTCGTCAACCGGGTGAAATTCAATTTGAATGGCTGATCTCTCAACAGGGAATTTTCAATTCGAATAGAAATACCCTAGTGTTAAGGGTGAGATAAGGCACCATATATTGATCACCGGAAAGCCCAAGAACGTTACCTCCAAGACCCGGAAGGCATACACGGGACCGAATTTTTTCTGGATTCTATTATCGAAGAAGAAGTCTATTTTCTCATGCAGAAAGCGATCACGGAACTCCCCGATAAAATTCAGGAAATTTATAAATTAAGTCTCGCCGGGGAAACCAATGAATCCATCGCCGTTCAACTCGCCTTGACCGTCGATTCCGTGAAAGCCTACAAAAAAAGGGGCAAACAAATATTAAAAGAAAAACTACAGAATTTACTTATGTTCCTGAGCGTAACGTTATAAAAATCAGGCTACCGATTATTCGATAGCCTGACAATATAATTCTTGAATACAAGATCTCGCCCGTATCACTTCATTAATTCCAGCAATTGCATTTTCAATTTCGGATCGGAAGGGCGTTTTGCATAAGCATCCACGATCTTACCCTCTTTATCAATGATAACAATCCGGGGAACCGAATGAATCAGATAAGCTTTCACTAAATCGGATTTAAAACCTCCCGGTACATTCAAGCGGTACTCCGCACCTTTCTTATCTTGAATCATCTGTTTCCAGAGCCCGATCAACTCATCCCCAACATCCAACGACATTGAAGCGAACACGACAGGCATACCCTTCATCTCTTCAGCCAACTTCTCCATATAAGGCATTTCGGCCCGACAGGGGACACACCCGGTAAACCAAAAGTCCAACACTTGCATTTTCCCTTTAAACTGGTCGGAAGTATACTCTTTTCCGTTTATATCCACAGCCTTAAACTCCGGTGCAGGCATTCCGCGTAATATGGACTTATTCGCTTCACGAGCTTGTTGATAACGAGCTTCAATAGCGGGCAATTGAGCTATTGCCGCCGTGTCCGTAATCAAACGACGCACATTCATCACGTAAGTAGGTAATTCATCCGAATACCCCTTATCCAACGTGAAATTCAATAAATTGATCAAAAACAACGAACGCACTTTATCATTCTCTATTCGCCCGGCATAAATCTCCATATACTTATCCGGAGATACCTCAATCATTCCCTCTTTTTCCATTCGCTCGAAAGCCGCCAGCATCGTTTTAAACCATTTCGGAAGACGAGTTATCAAGGGATCATCAAATTTCAAATCTTTCAAAAAGTCATAATAGTTATCCGGCAAATTAACATCCACTTTCATGAACATCGCCATAAGCTCCGGCCCTTCCAACAATTGGTTATAAAAACCGTACTGGTATTTCAACGTTTGCTGGTGAATAAACTCCTGATTTATTCAACTTTTCGAGAATACGGCTTAATTCTTCCCGGTTTATCTTCATCCATTCCGCAGAATAAGTAGGAATTTCCCGCGATACAGCCGCCGTGAACGGGTTCTCGGCCAAGAACGTGTTTTCTGCCGCAAGATCCCCCTTAAAGGTCACGCCATCAGCATCCTCACAAATTTCCATTTGAGCTCCGGGGACAAGATACACGGAATAAAAACGCTGTTTTGTACTCGTGTACTGGTAATATCCCGGTTCTTCCAACTCTACCGTGAAAACCACATTCCCCAACGAATCCGGAACCACCTTCTCGTATCCCGATTTACCTTCCGGTTGAAAATAGAAACTCCCCTCGTTCGAAACCCGGAACACAACTCTTGCCTCGTTAGTCTTCGCTTTTTGACATCCGGTTCCGGCAAAAGCCAGAACCAGAATCATCAAAAGCATACTATAACCACACTTCATTATTTTGTATTTTGAGTTAAATTACTTGTCTCCATTGCATTCTTCGGGAAAGGCCAGATCAACAACGGAGAATCCGGTCTCAACGTGTAAGTTTTCGTGGTAATCTCACCCGTTGTAGAATTCTTCATGACGTAATCTTTCGTAAGCGTTTCATTAAATTCCGCACAGAAACGACGCATGTCAAAGAACCCGTTCGACGTCAACAACAACTCCCGCTTCCGCTCGTCACGAACCAACCGGAATGCTTCATTTGCATCTGCGGCATCCAAATCCTCGTAAGTTCCCGGTTTCATCCTCATTTTTCTCAATTCATTCAGATAATGTAAGGCATTCCCTTTATCTCCCTTACGAGCGTAACACTCGGCAACCATCAAATAAACCTCTGATAACCGTATTCCTCCGCAATTCCATTTAATGTTTGAATTCATCATAGCCACCGCACCCACTTCTGCCGTGGGACGATCCGGCATATAATATGCAAAACACATAATATACCGCAAATCCGAATTCTTATCATACAAATCTATAATCGGCTTACGGACATAAGACGGAGACGGAGAAAACTGGTTCAACCCAAATTGGAACAACAAGTTTTCAGGATCATCTATCGCACGGGACACATACATTACCCACATCGAAGGCGACGAGGGAAGAAACGGAAACTCAGAAACCAATTGAGTATACAAGGCCGGCATATCCCACAACTTGTGATAATCCGATTTCAGGGCATTCAACCCGGCATTCAAGGCGCTATCAATTTCTCCTTTATATAAATGCACCTTGGCTTTCAAGGCATAACCGAAATATTTATCCGGACGAAGAGCACTGGCTGCTCTTTCGGGCAATCCGGGCAAAGCTGCCGTAATATCCCGCTCGATAGAATTATACACCTCTGCTACCGAATATTGTTTACTGGTCGATTCCAAGTTCAACTCTTCATGTAGGATAATCCCGTTATCCGCCTCCGCGGTATTCTTATCATAGAATTTTGCATACGTATTAACCAAAAAGAAATTATTATACGCTCTCATGATCCGAGCCTGGGCTTTTCCAAGAATTTTATCCTCAGATGGTCCTTCTGCATCATCAATATTCGAGATCACCACGTTATATTTCGCGATCCTTGCATAGCAATAGTTATAAAGCTCGCTGGATTCCGTATACTCGTAACGACTCTTCTCTTCATCCCAGAAGAAAGATATTGATTGTAACGGATATTGATAGACATCCAGCAACGGCATATTATAATTACACACTTCATTTGCCATATACCAGAAATTTTCCATATCATAACACGGATCTATTTCCTCTATCAATCCCAGATAATCACTTGTCGAATTCAGCACGGATTGTCCCTTAGGAACAACATCCAGGAAATTATCACACGCTGAAAAAAACATGGATAAGCACAAAATGCTAATTGCAATATATTTTTTCATAACTACCGATCTTAAAAATTAATATTCAAACCAAACACGTACGTGGTAACCTGCTCCTGAGTACGCGTTCCCTCATTCGCATTGAACGCTTCGGGGTCGATACCTTCTTTGTTTTTTGCCCAATAGAACGGGTTATTCACCTGAGCACGCAAGCTAATATTACTTAATTTCAAATATTTAACCCAATCTTGCGGCAACACGTAAGAAAGACCGATATTCCGGCATTTTACAAATGAAGCACTCAACACGTGAACATCGGCATATCTCCACTGTAAATTCCGATCCTGCTGCGATCCGTAAAGCCCCATAGCCGGGATATCCGTATCGGTATTTTCCGGAGTCCAACGTTTAGCCATATCCTTGTGCATGTTTCCTGATATCTCTCCATAACCCGGATTAAACATATCGGGTGCATACATGGAATATAACGGGGTCACGTCATTGCGCAAAGAATGCCCTGCATAATACACGAACTTGGTAAACAATTCCAACGTCTTCCATTTCAAATTAACAGTCAACGCCCCATTCCATTTCGGCGCCAATTGTCCCTTCACCACAAGCGCTTTGATATCGCGTACGGAAGTACCGGACTGAACCTCCCCGTTCTCGTCGTACACGGACGGATCGCCTGTCTCCGTCAACCCGGCATAACGATAGGCATAAATGCTACCATAGGTATCCCCCTCCAAATAATTAGAATAGGGATAGAGCAACATATCCGACGCGTTAGAAGGCGTGAACCCTATTTTCTCGATCTTGTTCTTATTATAAGCAGCTGTAAACATCGTGTTCAAAGACCAATCTTTATATTTCTTCAACCAATCGTAAGCAATACTAAACTCTACACCAATGTTTTTCATCTCCCCGTTATTCACTCTGGCAGAAGTAAATCCCAAAGATGGATCCAATGTCTTGTTTGCCAACAAATCGGTGCTATACCTTCTGTACACATCGAAAGAACCGTTTAAACGGGCAAAAAGTGAAAAATCAACACCGACATTCAAAGAAGAGGTCTTTTCCCAACGTAACATCTTATTAGGAGGAGATACGATATCGGTCACATCCGAATTCGTCCACATGGATGATATATAAGCACCTATCAGGTAAGGCGAAGAACTCTGATCCACGTTACCGGTAATACCGTACGTAACCCTCAATTTCAACAAATCCAACGCCTTAATATCACGCATAAAAGATTCACTTGTAATATTCCAACTAGCCCCCAACGACCACAGAGGACGATAACGATATTTCGGGTCCGTACCGAAAAGATCGGCCTGATCCACACGGATACTACCATTCAACGTGTAACGTCCGGCATACGTGTAACCGGCATTGGCATACGCAGAAACATAACGATGTTTCGTTTCTCCGTTACTTATATTCTCGGATAAATTGAATGCTCTAGAGGTATTTAGCTGTCCGATCACCCCTTTTTGAGTCAAAGTCAACCAATCAACCTGCGCATAAGTCAATTTATCTTTATCATAACCATACACTTCATTGGCAGAACTATTCCATTGATCCTGACGAATTTCACCTCCTAAAAGAACTGAAACTTCATGATCATCGGAAATCGCTTTCTGGTAATTGATTTGTGCCCGGAAATTATAGAATTCATTCCGGTTGTGATTTTTCAAAAGATGTCCGCCATCCGGGACATTATACACGAAATTCCCGTATGAATCGACCGAAGCAAACTGATTGATCAACTCACGCATCTTATAAGACTCAACTTCATCGTATTGATCCTTATCCGTATTACTCCTCTCGTACTGGAATTTCAAGCCCAGATCCAACCCTTCCATTAATTTAAAATCCGTATGGGCAAAAAACTTCAGATACAAATCTTTCGTGGTTATCATGTTCTGCTTGGAAGCTTCCAAAGAGTTATATCCCATGAATTTCAATCCCTCCGTCTCGTTAATATCCTGTGCCATGTAATAATTCCGGTAATATTGGTACACCAGATTTCCATCATCATCTCTCAACCGTTCATAAGGCATCGTATTCATAAAGCCGGCCTGTCCGTTACTAGCCTCCGAACGCGAGAAATAAGAATTAGCCCCGTAAGTTAATTTAAACCAATCGGTCACGTTCATTTCATTCTTCAAATACACGCTAAAACGCTTATTACTTGAACTCTTCGCGTAACTCCCCTGATCTTCATAACGGAAAGACAAAAACAGGTTAGAATGCTCCCCTCCTCTTGCTATGGATAGATTATAATCCTGCGTAACAGCCGTATGTTCCAGTGCCTTGCGAGCCTCCTTACGGTAATCATTTTTACGCATAGCATCCAGTTTTTGATCCAATTCATCCTGAGTCAGATTTCCCAAAGACATTTCATAATACAAACGTTCTACGCTCGTCAAATTACTCGGATTAGACCGATCATTCTTTAATGCAAAATAATCTGCAGGATTTTGTTGATAGGTCGGATTATTCTGTATAAACTCCTTTTCAAAATCAATAATATCACTTGTAGACGCGTAATCCAAATACCCCATATCAGGTAAGGGATTAATATAAAAACCGGCAGATACATTTACATTTGTCTTATTCTTATTGGCTTTTTTCGTAACGACCACGATCACCCCGTTGGAAGCCCTCACCCCATAAAGTGATGTAGCGGCAGCATCTTTCAACACCGTAACCGATTCAATATCATTCGGGTTAAGCACACTCAACGAAGCATTTGTCACCTGCCCGTCAATCACCAGTAAAGGAGTCGAACCTACGGCAAAAGACGATCTTCCCCGGATAGCCATCGTACCCCCGTAATTCATCAATCCCGGGGTAATTCCCTCCAACTTGCTTGTCAAATCAATGGCCTGCACCTGATCCAGCTTACGGGAGTTCAAGATAACAGCGGAACCCGTCGATCTTTCCCGTGAAATCGTCTGGTACCCGGTAGCAACCACCTCGCCCAACATCTCGGCTTCCTCTTCCAACACCACGTTCAACACTTTATCCCCCTCCGTCATCACCTCTTTCGTCTTCATTCCCACGAAAGAAAAAACCAGCAACGTGTTTCTCTCTTTCACTCTTAACTCAAATGTACCGTCAGGATTTGTCGCCGCTCCCGTTGTGGTTCCTTTCACGATAACCGTCACTCCCGGCAACGGCAAACCGAATTCATCTTTCACCGTTCCTTTCACCAGAAATCCGTCTTCTTTCTTCGTGTCATCTTTATAAGAAATCACGAAAAATTCCCCCTCCCGTTCAAACTTAAACGGTTTATCCTGCAATAATATCCCCAAACTCTCTTCAATACTTTTATTTTCCAACTTTACAGAAACCTGATAACGATTCAGATCATCATAATTGAAAACAAATTTGCAATCCGCAACTTCTCCCAATTGCTTCAAGGCCTGAGAAAGCGTGGCCTTCTCAAACGTCAGATTTATATCCCGATTTTGCGACATTCCCGATGCAATACTCGTGAAAAAACACAGAGAAAGCATAAATTGAACAAGCAAAACCCTCAACATGATCCCGCTTCGCCCCTTGCAAGCAGAACCATTACAGTTCAAAATCATTGCCATAAATAAAATTTTAATTTAGGTTACTATAAATTCTTTTTCATTTATCGATTCATTTCCGAGACGATCAATGTTCGTCCCTCTAACTTCATATGCACTTTGTTTGTTTTCATCAACAAGCCTATAATCGCCGAGATATTACTATCCCGACTTGACCAAAGCTCAAATTTCAAATCCTTGACCCTGTTCCCGACATACACAACATCAAAATCATACCAACGCTTCAGATCATTCATGATTGTCTCCACTCGTTCGTTCTCGTAATAGAAATATCCTTCTTTCCAAGCCGTGAACTTATGTACGTTTACTCTCGTTATTTCAGGACGCTCTCCTTCGAAACGAGCATTCTCCCCCGGAGTTAACGCATATTCCCGTGTCGCATCATCTCGTTGCACCCCTACTCGCCCTTTCACCAACGTCACGTTCACATCATTCACATCATAAGATCTCACGTTAAACTCCGTACCGTACACTTTCGTCCGTACCCCGGCAGCCACCACCACGAAAGGCAACTTATCGTCATGCGTCACCGAAAAATATCCCTCTCCTTTCAACTCCACTTCCCGCTCATTCCCGGTAAAAACCGTGGGAAAACGCAACTCGGATTCGGAATTCAACCACACTTCGGTTCCATCACGCAACACGATTTTAAACTCTGCCCCTTTGGGAACTTTCAACGTATGGTAATGCACTGCCATATTCTTACCCAAAGAATAGTTTACCCCTTTCACACTATCATCCCGCACCACAATCCCGGCTTCAATCTCCACATCCGACATATTATTACGTCCCAACACGACCGTTTTCCCCGACTCTGTAACCAATACCGCCTCATTCTTTCCGGGCACAACCTGTTCGGATGAAACATTTGCCATCGGTATCACCTCTCTCAATCCCATATCCGAATTCATCGCCAACCACCACGCACTTACCATGATGATCACGATAGCAGCCGCAGCTGCTGTCCATCTCCATATCCCACGTCCCGGACGATGCATAAACTTCCGATTGAACCTCTCGTATTCGGTCGTGACATCCAGGCGTTCCCCGACTTCTTTTCTCAACCCCGCTTCCAGATACAGCCGACACTCCTCGTACACACTTTTGTTCTCCTCATGGGTCAACCATTCCCGAACATACTCCTCTTGCAATAATTCCGGATGATTGAGTATATCCAAGGCAAATTTCAGTTGATCATTTCTTTCGTCTGCTTTCATTATTACATTTTTATAGATAACACGTGAGCCCCCCAAAATCATGTGGGTAAAAAATGAGATAATTTTATTTTTTTAAGAAATAGGCATATAACAGGACAAGCTCTTCTCCGGACAACTTCCCTCGCAATATCCTCATTGCCTGATTAATATGCCATCGAACCGTGTTGATTGAAATGCCAAGTTCATCCCCCGCCTCTTGGTATTTTTTCTTCTCGATAAAACATTTTTTGAACACAGCAGCAGTTTGGGATGGTAAATTTTCGATCAAATTCATGACCTTCCCGATAAGTTCTTCATAATCCCGATACTCTTCCTCCTCTTCCGGGAACCGACTTTTATAAGCCAGAAACTTCTCTTTCGTTTTTTCTTTCCGCAAGAAATCAAGAGACCGGGAACGGGTCAACGTGTATAACAAAGGACGCAAAGACACGGAAGAATCCAGTTTATTAAAGTTTCTCCAGACATATTCATACACATCCGTGACAATATCATGCGCTTCTTCCTCATCCCGAACAAAACTTAAGGCATGCACATACAATTCCTTATAATGAGTTTTAAACAGGAATTCAAAAGTATCTTGCTTCTGTTTATCCACTATAAATTTATAATTTAAGCTAATTGTTCCCGTCTGCTACCTTTTCAGACTTCTCCTGCTCAAAGATAAACATTTTTTATTTTAATGATAATTTTCTTTCTTCTCTTTTACAAGTCATCCTTATCCACGCTATTATCAAAGCGTTGAAAAAGCTACACTATAGACGCAACAAAAAGGTTCATCCGGCATATTTTACCGAATGAACCTTTTATCCATTCATCACGAATTCCTTCTATTTTCCTCTTCTTCTCACCCAAATGAACACGCTACATAATAACAACAGGATGGGCAATACTCCCAAGAATCCAACTTTCACCACCGACATTCCATCCATGCTCACGTGTACGGCATTATCTTTCGCTGGTTGCCGACGAACATCAATAGGCACTTCATTATCAGACAACCAGAAAAACATCGCATTTATAAAAGAATAATTAGATGCTATTATATTAGACCTCTGACGGCTGATCTCCCCGTTACTGATACAATCCGCATCCCCGAGAATAATGATTTTCTGATCTTTATCCCCGACTTTACGATTTAACGCCAGAGCCGTCAAATTAGCTTGTTCCACTTCCCCGTCTTCCGGATTCAACTCCGCTTTATCATCCACGAAATCCGTTGTCTTATACTCGATCCAGCTTCCCTTATTTTTTGTTACCAATAGGGGCGTCACGGTAAATCCTTTGGTTGTATCACATTCCAAAGCAACCGCATCCGGCATGGTAACACTGTAAACATGGAACATATCACGGAACATATAGTTCAGGTTACAACTTTCCCGGGTCACGTTCCCCACGATTAAATTAGCGACATGCTCTCCCTCTTGAACCAGACGGCCGGGCAAGAACTTCACCCCGAAGGGAGCCACCACGGGATTCATAACTTCCTGTCTCTCGGCATCACCCGCGATCAACAAATTACCACCTCTCTCGATATACCGGTTCAAACGTCCCAACTCTTCCTCCGAGAACGGTGCCTTCATCTCGGCAATAACCAACACATTCACATCTTCCGGAATCTCCTGATCCAATGTCAAGGCTGTCACATCAAAACCTTGATTCAACAACGAATAACGGAATACCTTATTATGAGCGAAATTATAATAATCCAAATCACCCGTTTTCCATATATCACGCATCCCGTGTCCTTGCACGAAACCGACTTTCGGTAAATCCATCACCAAACGTTTCATTGCCGCAGACACCTCCCGCTCATGCGGATGCTTCTGGTTATCCTCGTATACGCGCAAAAAGGTCTTTTCTCCACTGCCTCTTTCCAATACACGAATAAAACGATTGTACTCGTCAGACAAATCTATCACTTTACGAAACTCTTCCGGCTTCATAAACATCTTTGAATTCAAATTCATCGTCTCACACAATTTCTTCACAATCTCCTCATCACTTAATCCCGGATAACGCTGTTGTAGTGCGGCATGATTATACGTCCGGTCATAATAATACACGTACTTCATCTTAATATCCGGCTTAAAGCGAATATATTGCGCGAAACGTCCGATATCACCATTCCGACTCACCGGAAGACCCGACCAACAATTATCATCGAACAAATTCACGTAAGTCGTTATCGTCAGATCACCGGTCATCTTATTCATGATATCCTGACTACTTTTAGTTAAGGTCTTTATCTTCGTGGCCGTGGAATCATGAAAGAATTTCAACATCGGACGGGAACTCAAATAACCGAAAAATATGGCAACCAGAAAAACCCCCATATATTTACCCAATGTCATATACCACGTTGTTCTCTGTTTACCGGATTGCAATTTGATAATACTAAAGCCCAAAAATACAGCGATAACAATAATAAAATAAAGCACGTCTTCGCTACAAATCAATCCCCCGATCAACTCATCCGCACGTCCGGATATGGACAACCAATACGTGATGTCCCGGATCAAATCAATGCCTTGCCACATACCGCCAACAAAATTCAAGGCCGCCAACAAAGCCAGCGTACCAATAGCGGCAACCACCTGATAAGAGGTCAGGCAGGACATGAACAACCCGATCGCAGCGTAAGCGCATATCAACAGGTATATCCCCAACAATCCCGTAAAGACTAATCCACAATCCATATTTTCAATCGTGAACAAGTTAAAAATAACCATCACACACAGGATTCCGATCAATATCAACCCGTAGATCACCATTGCCAGATACTTCCCGAAAATAATCTGCCAACTGGTGACCGGCGACGAATACAACAATTTTATCGAACCGCTGCTTAACTCCCTACTCATCAATCCCATTGTCAACAACGGCATATAAAGATACAGGTAATTCTGCACGTTCGAGAAGACTCCCGTCCAACTGGCATATAAACGCGATGTCACGCTATACACCCCGTAACCAAGAGCCTGCGATCTCACATACCCTTCCATCTCTTGCGTGAACACCAGACAGGTCTGGAAAGTAAACACGATAAGTATTAACCAAGCTATAGGGGAATAGAACAATGTTTGTAATTCTGTTCTCGCTATTCTATATATTTTTCTCATAACCTTCTCTTATTAATTGATTTTTTTACCCGACAACTTAGCAAAGATCACATCCAATGAACTCTTTTCCAGATTGATCTCCTGCAAATGCCATCCATTAGCAACACTCGTTTCAATGACTCTTTCCGTGATCATATCCGTGGTGTCAAAATGCAAACGGAACCGCTTCTCGGTCAAATTCTCCACGCTAACGATCCCCGGGATTGCCCTTAACTCGGATTCACTGGGAGGAGCATCCATTAACACGACTAGCGAATCCGGTTTTATATAATTGTCAAACTCATCCATCGTACCCGAGAACACCATCTTCCCCGATTCGATCATCCGGATCTGGTCACAAGTAACCTGTACTTCCGGCAAAATATGCGTGGATAACATCACAGCCCGCTCTTCGGCAATCTCCTTGACCAGATTTCGAATCTCCACGATCTGATTCGGATCCAAACCATTCGTCGGTTCATCCAGCACGACAAACTTCGGATTATGCACGATAGCCTGCGCTATCCCCAAACGCTGTTGATACCCTCCCGAAAGATTCCGCACCAACCGCTTGCTGAAATGCATAATCCCGCATTTACTTTTCGCCTCGTCTACAGCCGCCTTGATATGTTTCGGCTCAACCGAACGCAGATAAGCGCAATGAGTTAAATACTCGTCGACATTTAAATCCAAGTGCAAAGGCGGTTTCTGCGGTAAAAAACCGATATGCTTTTTAGCCTCTACCGGATTATCCCGTAAACTCACCCCGTTGATGTACACTTCACCCCGGGTCTGTTTTAACACACCACACATAATATTCATCGTGGTTGACTTTCCCGCCCCGTTCGATCCCAACAAACCGAGTACTCCCGTCTGGTTGATCTCGAAATTAATGTCCTGTATAGCCCACTGGGAACTATAACGATGAGAAAGATTTTCTACTTTTACAATAGCAACATCCATACATTCTAGTTTTACAGTTTTATTATTTACATGCTTATTTTTCTCTCAAAACACCTTTTATCTTCACGATCTCCGGCAAAGCCAGAAACAACATTTTAGCCGCATCTTCCATGATTTCCGGGGTCAGCGTCTCCTCCCGATCCCTCGGATCGTGGTAATACATCGGTTTCAACTCCTCGGTCGTGGCAATATACAGGGCCGGAATCCCCCGCTTAGAAAACTCATCACCATCCGCTTGGGAATAACTCGTTGCCCGCTCGTAAGGAGTAACCTCAAAGGCCCGGTGTATCCACGTGTCATTAGCTTGACGGAACACCCCGGCCACTTCCGGGAAGGTCTCCGCTCCCCAAACGGCCAACCCGTTACCATTCCCGACCATATCAATATTCAACATACACATCGTCCGATCCAACGGGAAAGTCGGGTGATTCAAATAATGAATAGCCCCTTTGATCCCCCGTTCTTCTGCCCCGAAGAAAGCAAACACGATATTCTTCTCGGGCTTTACCCCACTTGTTGCCAAAGCTTTAGCCACCGCCAACTGAAGAGCTACCCCGGAAGCGTTATCCAAAGCCCCGGGAAACATCAACCCGTTATTTCCCAAATGATCCAAATGTGCCCCCAGTACAATCGAGGAAGTCGTATCCACACCTTTGATCACCCCGATCACGTTACACGCCGTGGCATAAGGATAATGGCGGGTACGCACATTCATTTCCAACGTGTTTCCCGTGTTAAAAGAACAAGGCTGATGCTTCTCGGCAATCTGCTTCCGTAATTTTTCCCGGGTATACCCCGCTTTAGCAACCAGGTCATCCACCATTGACGGATCTATATGTGTATAAATCACGCCTTTTCGGAAATCAATACCCGTGTGAGCCAGTTTCCCGACCAGCAAAACAGCCGCTGCCCCTTTCTCCAAAGCCCGGGGTAATTTATAACTCTCGGAGGCATAACGCATATACAAATCGAATCGCTTCTTTTCATCCTTATCCCGATAGGGAATTCCTCGCTCGATGATCACGATCTTTCCTTTCACGTCCACCCCTTTATAATCATCATAATTATACTCCGGTGCGGTAATTCCATAACCGACATAAACCACCTCGGCATCCTTCACCCTCCCGGAATCTGAATTCATTCCCGGATAAAAATCCCGGGGGAAAGTATATTCCACACGCTTGTCTCCTTCCTGTCTTCTCAACTGACAATCCAACAGATCGGTCGTCGGCATTCGAAAATGTTGCAGGTAGGAGCCTGCATCACCTGCCGGCTCCAAACCAAAACCAGACAACAATTCGGCACACCAATAAGCACACTTCATATATTCACCCGTCCCTGCAAGTCGCCCATTATATTCTTCCTTGCACAACTCATGCACGTATTCCATGATCTCATTGCTCGAAATAGAGTGAAACACATCCAACTGTTTCTTTGACATCTTCTCCCGTTGCGCACAAAGCGGAAGACAGCAACAAACCCATATTCCAAACAACAACGAGTTTCTCATCATTATCCTATTCATATATCGGTATTATTTGAAACGTAAAATCATATTTGCCCGGCAGAATCAGATATTGCGGATGAGGAACTGCCCGCAAACTCCATGTTGTATCCCCACCAACTCCCATTTGCATACCATCAATATTCCACGTGATCAAATCCTCCTGTTTTACCTCATTCAAATGACGTTGTGTCGTTTCCATCCCCGGTTCCTCTAACACGGCATTCGAGAAACGATACACGGAAGAACCAAACGGTACATCCCCTCTCACTTCCAATCCGAACTCCTTTCCCATCAATTTCATCCAACGGATATCCGTGCGATTCCCATTCTCTTGCGGACGGGGATAAGCCACGTACCAATCTTCCACGTTATTTTCATACCATCCCACAAAAGCTCCCGTGTTACGGTCGATATAATTCTCCTGAGGTCCCCTGCCGTACCATTGCACTCGTGCAAAATCAGGTACAAGCTGCCAAGTCAAACCGATCCTCGGAATAAAAGATGATTTACAATTCCGGGCATCCACCTGATACCGTATTCCCATTTCGCCTTCTCCATTCATTTGATAACAAATAGAATAGGTCGTATTCATCTCTTTCAATTCATAGGATGTCCGTACCTCTATCAATCCATCTTTTTCTTTCATCTCAAAATGAGCCAACTTGGCTTGTTCGGTGGCGTTCTTCCAACCGATACATTCCGGAATGATATACTCGCTCCCGAAATCGTTATCCGTTCCCGCCCGCCAAAAATGGCCTCGGAATCCATCAACCAATAACTCTTTACCGTTTAACTGATAAGAAACCAATCGTCCGTTTCCTTTATCAAACTGAAACCGCACTTTTTTCCCCTGCAAACTCACCATATTATCCGCTTCAACTATTTCCAACCCATTCTTCTTCGGAAAAACAAGAGTTTTCTTCATACAAGGCAACACAAATTGTTCTGCCGCCAACACGTACCCTTTTTCCAACAACGCACGCTGTTCCCGAGTCACGGCATATAAATTCACAACATACTCCGCCCCGTCATCTTCTAATTCAGGAAAAGAAATCCGGAACAATTGTTTCTGTTGAGGAGCTACCCCCAGACATTCCACGTTACCGGAATCAACAACACACCCCTCTTTCAATACTTCCCAACGTAAATCCACATCGTCCAGCGATTTAAAAAAATATTCATTATAAACCTCCACGATTCCTCGCCCGTAATCCAATAACCGGAAAGCGACATCCTGGTAAACCTTTTTAACCTCCCAAGCGGCAGGACTCCATGAACGGTCTGCACGCACCAAACCATTCAAACAAAAATTCTTACTGGAAGGGATATCTTTTCCCCCGAAATCTCCACCATACGCCCAGTATTTCACCCCGGCACGATCCACCTGTTCAATCCCTTGATCCACCCAATCCCAGATATGTCCTCCCTGCAAATAAGGGTATTTCCGAATAACATCCCAATATTCCTTCAATCCCCCGACACTATTTCCCATCGCATGGGCATACTCACACAAGATTAACGGTTTATCCGGTCGGGAAAAGGCATGATTAATTAACACGTCAATCTGTTTGTACATCGGGCAATAAATATCCGTGAATTCCTTTTTCCCCGCATCTTCCGAATGAATCGGACGAGCGGAAAGATCATGTTCTTTTAACCATTTATAAGTAGCCAAAAAGTTAATCCCCGAACCAGACTCGTTACCCAGCGACCAGATAATAACACAAGCATGATTCTTATCCCTCTGAAACATCCGCTCCGTGCGCTCAATGAAAACACCCGTCCACTCCGGCCGATTAGCCAACGATTCCCGGGGATCGTAACCGATACCGTGACTTTCTATATTTGCCTCGTCCACCACGTAAAGCCCGTACTCGTCGCACAAACGATACCAGAGAGGATCATTCGGATAGTGGGAAGTACGTACACTATTGATATTCATTTCCTTCATCAGCCGAATATCTGTCATCATTGACTCCCGATCCACCACATGTCCCTTTTTAGGATCATGTTCATGCCGATTCACCCCTTTCAACAAAACGGGTTGTCCGTTCACGAGTAACTGTCCTCCCTTAATCTCGGACTTCCGGAAACCGACAGCCTGAACCAAGACCTCCTTCACCACTTTCCGGTTACCCTTCGCTACCCGAGTTTCTAAAATTAAATCATACAAATAAGGTGTTTCTGCCGTCCATTTCAATGGATTGGAAATAGATTTCACGATACTCACCGTATCCACCCCCATTTTCTTCCGAGGTGCCACAACCTCCGAAAACAACGTATTCCCTTCCCGATCATTCAGCATCACCAACACGTCATATAACTCTCCCCCTGCCTCATTTTCAAGTTCCATATTCAACCGGAAAATTGCATCCCGATACTCTCCATCCAAATCGGTAGCCAATTGAAAATCATACACGCTCGATTTAGGACGGGCATACAGAAAAACATCCCGCTGTATACCCGAAAAACGCCAAAAATCCTGATCCTCAACATAACTACCGTCACACCAACGAAATACCTGTACGGCAATTTCATTCTTCCCTTTTCTCACGTATGCCGTAACATCAAACTCCGCCGGCACTTTCGAATCCTGTGAATATCCCACGAGTTGACCGTTCACCCACACGTAAAATGCTGAACTAACCGCACCGAAATGCAACATGATTTTATCCCCGATCCACTTTCCAGGTATATTAAATTCCCGTTTATAAGAACCTACCGGATCATTCTCCGGGTCCACGTTAGGCCACTTGGCTTTAAAACCGAATCCCGTTTCCACGTAAATCGGCACCCCATACCCTTTCAATTCCCAATTAGACGGGACTTCGATGTCATCCCAGGTACGCACGTCATACCCGACTTTATAAAAATCCATCGGTCGCTCTCCCGGTTTACCAACCCAGTTAAACTTCCATACCCCATTTAGCGAGAGATAACGGGATGATCCCTCCACATCCCACGCCAAAGCTTGTTCCCGATTATCAAAAGGAATATAAAATGCATGACTCCGAGCCCGATTTTTTTGAAGGACATCCAGATTTTCCCAGTCATTCTGCGCCCCTGCCGATAAAGTTATCAGCATAAAAAAGAACAACAAATATCTCATAAGCAATTATTTATATTCAAACATCATTAATAGTAAATGTGCCGCAGACCAACCGAAATGCGGAGCATTCAAACGATCCCCTGTCAACGGGTTATAATTCTCCTGAATAGGCTGATCCCCCAACAACCCTTGACAGTTATTCAATACTTTCAGGGTCAATTCATTCGCCTCATTATCATACCCGTAGTTTCGCAATCCTCGTATCCCGAAATATACTTGATCCAACCATACCGGGCCACGCCAATATCCCCGCTGAGGTTCCAACTTCGAGTGACTCAAATCCAACGTCCCTAAAGGCACGTAAGAATTAAAGCGATTCCCGTCCATCATAATATCTTTTACTTTCCCGGCCTGTTCCCGATCGGCCACTTTAGCCCAAAGCGGTAACCATCCTTCCGGGCCGTACACCCGCACAACATCATGCCCTTCCATCTTAACATCAAAAAAATATCCCGTCTCCCGATCAAACATAATCGTTCTGATTTTACGGGCCAATTCATCGGCCTCTTTTTCCAAGCGGGAAGCCACATCCTCCCGTTTCAACAAACGAGCAAAACGGGCTAACGTCACTTTCTCATCATAGAGATAAGCATTTAAATCCACACTTTCCTGATCCATAGACCAAGCACGGGGTACCCTACCCTTCAACATCCCGACACTATCAAATCGCACGGCATTATCCATCCCGCTTTCCCAAGCCGCGGCTTCCAACGTCCCATCCGTCGATCCGTACTCGCACAAACCATCCCCATCAATATCCCGGTAAGTGTACCACCAACGATGATACTTCAACAATCTATCAAACATCTCTCCCACGAAAGCCAAATCCCCGTCTGCCTCGTAAATCTCATTCACGGCCCACGAAGCCAAAGGAGGTTTCGTATCCCGAAGATTATTGATATATTTTATCCGACTCACGAAATCCGGAATCATCCCCTCCTCTGTCTGGTAATCAAACAAAGCCCGGATATGACTTTTAGCTAATTCCGGCTCCCAACGACATACTCCGGCAGCAATTTTCCAAGAATCCCACGACCAAAAACCCGTACTAAACCCCCAATAAGAAGGATAACCGCCATCGTGTAACAAATCATGCGCGGCACTCCGCCAATTGGCCATCAACGTCATCAGGCACTTTACCGCCAGACGTTTGTATCTCAGATCTTCCAACAGGGATGATTTATTTTCCAGCAATTTCGTCAAATAATGATCCCAACGCGAAGCCGATCCCTCAAAAAAAGGTTCGCTATCCGTGAACGGATCACCTTCCAATACCGGGTACTTCACGCTATCCGGTTCATCATTAAAATATGCCGAATAAACAAACACATCCTCCCGTTCTTCTCCCCGTTTCATTTTCCGAATCCCGTAATCAAACCGGTATAAACCATCCTTCACCTCTGCCTTACAAGATTCTCCTGCCGCGATCTCAAAACAACACTTCGTTGCCGGGAACTCCAACAACACTTTTCCCTGCCCGATCGTCCTTCCTTGAAAACACTGCGTGAAAAACCGCCCTTCATAAGTAACCTTAACCTCTTTAGGACCTCCCATGTTGCGGACCCAAGTCCGCAACAAAGAAGCCCGATTGTTCACGAAAACAATCTCCTGTGTCAAGGTTAGTTCTTCCCAAGCGAAAGATTGAACCATTCGCCCGGGAAAGTAACTCTTTTCAATCTTCGCATCTGCCGTCTTCTGTAACACCCCGTCAACCTCGACCAAAGCGTTTGCCGTGTAAGGGCCCACTGCATAATTAGAGGCCATTGATAAGGGACCTGAAAAACCACCCGTCATCCGGGCACTGTCAGGAATAAAGGCAAACCCATGCCATGCTCCCAGATCCGAGAACAACGATATTCCTTCCCTGATCCCTTGCGGCCAATTGGTTATATCCAAGATATTACAATAATCTTTTTGCAAACTCAAAGGCGACGTTCCTGCACATCCGCACAAAAAGAACATGACGACAAACACGAATCTCATAACTACTCCGCTTTTTTATGAATAATTTGTTTTACTCTACCCACATTCTTATCCATCTTCATCACGAATCGCCCGGCCTCATCCGAAGCAAATCCCCCCTTCGATCCCTGACGGATATCCAACAAATAAACTTCCCCGTTAGCCAACCCGACACACAAATATTCATTGGAATGCCACTCATCTTCTATGGCCGTAATCTCTGCCGGGAAACCGTAATAACGTTCCGGCACAATCTCTTCTGCATCATCATCTTTTCCAAAATAATATAACACGTTACCGGAAGCCAAGAATGCATAAGGACATCCGAATCCCCTTCCCTTTCCGTTATCCGGAATCAGTAACAAGACATTATCATTCATCATATCACCTTTAAACTTCCGTTGAGAAACCGTTTCAATAGCCTCCGGCTTATCGGTATTGAACATCTGACCGACATACGAACCGTCCGGTCGTTTTATGATATTAAACAGTCCACCTGCAGGAATATAATAGTCATTCCACCAATACCCCGATGTTGCAATCAACTCATTATCGCCGAGATCATCCAAACGAACAAATCCGTCCGGATAGTTAGCCACACCGGGTTCCCCGATAGTTCCATAACTGGAACTACCACGTAAATACAGAAAGCGTTTGTATTCCTTCTCGTACACAAACACGTACCCCCCCTCTGTGTTCATATCATACACGAAACGATCTACTTTCAATTCATGCGGAACGGTTTCTTCTCCCGTCTCATCCACGGGTTGCATATACACCAGCGGATATTGCGAAAAATATCCCGTGTGAAAAGCCCCGGAACTAAAATTCTTACGAGCAAACACTCGTCCATCCTCATCCAATAAGAAACTAAACCAAATATCAAAATAAGCCTGTTTGGGTTTGATATTCTCGGGAATTACTTGAAATTCTTTCGATAACTCCAAGGACTTTTCCAAATTACCTGCATCCAAATCCATGCATTTATAAAAATCATCTTGCAATAAGATCACGTGTTGCCCCGCAGAACCATCTCCCCCCAGCTCATGTAGAAAGAATTGCACGGGCTTACCTCCCAAAGAAGTCCCCTCTATCCCCTCGTAAATATCATATATACACCGATCCCAATCCGCACCATTCGACCGCTTCAAAAAGCTCAACGACGACACGCCATCTTTCTCGGACAAGATTAAAAAACCATCCGAATAAAGCGAACGAACATTTACCATAGTCCGGGCCATAAAAGTCAGACCGCTCAACGTATCGGTAACCTGCAACACCCATTCCATCTTTTTCGGTGCATCCACGGGAACAATATACTCCACGTCCTTTTCCCGGGAAAACACGGAATCAAGTTCTATCGACCATTCATACTTCAAACCAACCTTCGTTTCTATATCAAACGTGATCTCCGGTTTGATTATCACGGTATCTCCAACCGATGCCCCATATTGAGTTTTCACATTCCCAATTGTTGCATGTGCCAATTCACGATAATCATAATCCCCTTTATCTTCATAACATCCCGTAAAGCCCCAGGCCATCACAAGACATAATATCCATATTTTTCTCATAGTATTCATTATTATCCAATTACACTTACCACCATTCTCGAACCGTCAGCCTCGTACTCCGGGTTCGCTTCCAGATACCGTTTAAACTGCAAGGCATATTCCCGTATATATTTCTCCTCCACATCCGTCAAATCCGTCACCTTAATCTCACGACAGAACACCTCATATTTCTTGGGCGAGAACTCCCCGAGATAATAGTCCACTATTTTTTCATTCCACCAAGCAGGCGTTGAGATCGCCGAGGTGAAATAAATCTTTGCCTGACAATAAGTCGTCTCTCCCACCATGAAATATTCATTCGATTCAATCTGTAGAACCACCCGACAATAAGCGTTATCCAACTTCGGGGTCTTTTTCAACACGACAAAAATTGAATCTACTTCCACTCCTTTATGAAAGACCATCGAACTCGGAAAATCAAAATCTTCGTTCGAAAGCGGGGACACCACTTTACCATCTTTCAACATCCCCGAT